>LUMC01000310.1_pt1 | contig 14823 bp, 21 predicted proteins | sample 729671 | NCBI WGS metagenome assembly LUMC01 (sample SAMN03860273, study PRJNA289734) | marine metagenome | biome: seawater column; feature: ocean; material: water; isolation source: Red Sea water column Station 91 - depth 10m | place: Saudi Arabia: Red Sea | collected 2011-10-15 | depth 10 m | reverse complement strand
CTGCAGAAGCTACACTTTCTCCGCCAGCCCATGATTGTAAAACTTCATCTACAGTTCTTCCAGAAGCTTCAGCTCTAGCTTCAGCAGATCGTTGCACCAACGACTCGGGTGCATTTAATAATTCAGCAACTTTACTTAAGAGTTCACTCATTTGTACTTCCTAAAGATAATAAATAAGTTATTAAATAATCTAAATCTTGATTACTTAGGAAATTTACTGATGGATGAGGTATATCTTCCTTTACAGAAGATGGATCAATTAAATATTCTTTTAGCCAATCTGCATCGTTTGTTGGTTCTCTTGTTCCAAGAGTTGATAAATCAGGAGCTAACCTCAAAAGGCCTGTATTTTGAATAAGGTTTTTATTAGCAAATCTATTTTTTAATATTTTTCCATTTTGTGAATCAGGTATGAGAATTCTTACATTCTGTGTATGACAGGACTGACAATTTAATTGGTTATAGACAATTGCTCCTTCTAATATTTCTTCACTTACCCGAACAGAATTGTTTAATGATTGTAAGACCACCTCTTCACTTTGTTGTTTTGGTATTGAGAAAGCAAATAGGTATGTAAATATAACTACTCCAATCACACCAGCAATAAAACCTAGAGAGCTTTCTTTCTTTATTTCAATGTTTTCTTCCAGCCCATGATTGTAAAACTTCATCTACAGTTCTTCCAGAAGCTTCAGCTCTAGCTTCAGCAGATCGTTGCACCAACGATTCTGGTGCATTTAATAATTCAGCAACTTTACTTAAGAGTTCACTCATACTGGAAGCTCCTCTTCAGTAAGTTCAATTGTTTCTGCTTCTGTAATTTCTCCATTTATTACAGCCTTGACAACTGAAATGAAAAACAACAGAAATGGCAGAAGTAATGTCAAAGATAAAAACATATTTAGCGTTAAAGGAGTACTGATTAGTGACCACAATAAACCGAACCCTTCACCATAGATTGTTGGGTTTCCTGCATTGGCACCAGCATTCCATGAGTAACCAGAAATAATTCCGATTAAAGCATTAGAAAATAAGGTTAAAGACACCACAAGTTTTAATAGAAAACTAGTTAAAGATTCAAGCCTTGAAAATTTGACCTCTCTTCCAAAGATTTTAGGAATCAGATAATAAACAAATGAGATAGTAATTAATATTGCACTAAAAACATACCCATATCTAATTGCTATCTCAAAATTTGTAAGACTCAATATAGGAATGATATTTGAGAGCGAGGACACAATTTGAAAGATATTTGTTATAACAAATATTCCAAACGAGAAACTTATAAGACTATAAATTACTTTATTTTCGTCAATTCTCGTTGAAACCGTTCTGAAGAAATTTACAGCTATAGCAAGCAGTGGGAGAGACAAACTTATAGACAAGTAAAGAGATATATTTTCTATCCAATTTGGCAATACAGAACCAAAGTAAAATTTAAAATTTGACCAAGGAATAAGAAACAAGAATCCCCAAAATCCAATAGACCCCAATGTTTTACTGTACAACGTAGCATTTATACCTTTTGTAATCATGAAATGAAGTAATGATAGAAATACGAACGAATATCCGACATATATATGTGTTGAAACATACATTGAATTAATGAAAAAATTGTCGCTAAATACCACAAAATCAGCCCTATAAATTAGAAGTGATATCAAATAAAAAATACTTGCACCAAAAAGATACTGACTACTAACAAACAGAGAAGCTTCTTTTTTGGCCAATATATTTAAAATAATGAGTCCAACAAAGGCGAAAAATATTAAGATTTTAAAAATTAATGTATAACTAGTATTCCCAAAGAACAAAAAACTATTAGGAAATAATATTCCTAATAATAGATCGAGTGACTCCAATCCAATAACTCCCAATGAAGTTAGAAAAAAAATTGGGAATATTATTAATTTTCTTCCAAGTGTTTTTGGTAATAAGTAAACAGTCAAAAACACAATTAAAAATGAAAGCATCAAATTGTAAGTTATATGGTTATTTAGTTTTTCTAAATATCCACTATTGAGAAAACTATTTTGAGGGAGTATGGCTGCAAAAATGAAATAAGCTTCTTTTGTCAATGCAATAGTTCCTAAAAGAAGCAAAAAAAGTGGAGTTAAAACAATAAAAAATTTTGAAAACGCTTGTTCATTTTTTGGAAAAATTTTTATTCTCATTAATTTAAAAAGTAAGTACTCAATTTGACTTTACTATTAAACCATAGAAATTACTCCAATAAAATTAGTAATTTTTTGAAAAAGTTGGGTTATAAAATTTATAATATCTAGGTAATCCTTGATAGAATAGATATTGAAGGTTTTGAGTAAATAACGTGTTGAGGGAAACTTGTTAAATTTTATATTTATTAACCGATACAAAATCGGAGTTGCTTTAATTTTTGCTGGAGTAGGTGGCATAACAATTGGAGTAATTATTGCACATTTCGCTGGATTTCCAGAAGGCGAAATAATCGATTATTTTAATTGGATGCCTAGAGGCTGGCTAATGCAAACCATCGGGCAACTCATTGCTTTTGGTGCAGGTCAATTTCTATTGATCGGAATGGCAATGCTTGCATGGCAAGATTCTGAATTAACTTGGGCTAGAGCAACTTATCTGGCTTTTCTCAGTTGGATACAATTTGCACTTATATTTGGTGTATTGCCTTCGGAGTGGTTAAACCTTTCTCAAGGACCTCTTGAGTGGACAAACCAAAGAGAGTTTATCAACTTTCCTCCAATTTTATTTTTAGGTAACGAAATAGGAATGAGCCTCGGAGCTCTGAAAGACATTATTCAACTTGGTATATCAGGTGGAGCATTAGTGACAGCTTTTGTAGTAGGGTATCTAATTCAAGATATCAACGAAGCAAAAGAGAGAGGAAAAACTAGAGTTTCTGATTATGGAAAACAAGTCGTGAAGGTAGGTGCTGATGGCTAAATCAGAAGTACTTATTGAAATGCCTGAATTTGAAAAAAAATACAATTTAGCCATGGTCGAAGCCGAAAAGGTTTCTTCAAGGGTAAGGCCAAAACAGTTTTTGCATATTGATGAGGCAGAGTGCATTTTATGTGAGGGATGTGTAGATATCTGTCCATGGAAATGCATACATTACTTATCAACCGACGCTATAGAAGACTCTATAAACGTGGAAGCTCCTAACATGGAAGATAACGAAACGGGATTCTTTGTTGTCGATGAAGAAGCCTGTACAAGATGTGCATTATGTGTTGATAGGTGCCCAACGGGGGTTATATCGCTTGGTAAGTTTGCTGGATCATTAGCAGATGCAGCAATAAAGAATGGTGTTTATGAATCTCCATGGGATGAAGACTCAGGAGAGAGAAGTGACCGTCATGGTTATATATATGGAAGACTTTAATGAAAAACGAAAAAATTAAATTTAGAGATCGATTAAAAGATATTAGTTCAGGACTCGGAGAGTCTTTAAAAGAAAGTACGCTTTGGGGAAGTATTTTTAGACCAGGATCTCCATTTAGAAAAGGTTATTCAGATAGTCCAAGAAATAGATCATATGTAGTTATGAATAATGTTTTGTATCACCTTCATCCAGTAAAAGTAAAAAGACATGGTGTTAGATTGTCATATACACTTTGCTTAGGAGGATTAAGCTTTTTCACATTTATTGTTTTGACCATAACTGGTATTTGGTTGATGTTTTACTTTAGACCTACAGAAATGGCATATGTTGATATTCAATCATTACAGACAAGTATTGCGTTTGGGTCTCTAGTTAGAAATATGCACAGGTGGGCCGCTCATATAATGGTGTTAGTAGTGTTTCTCCACATGTCTCGAGTTTTTTATCATGGAGCGTACAAAGCACCTAGAGAGTTTAACTGGGTGATCGGAGTTATATTATTACTTTTAACACTTCTACTTTCATTTACTGGCTATCTACTTCCATGGGACCAGTTGGCAATTTGGGCTGTGACCGTGGGTGGAAACATGGCAGGTTATACTCCTGTTTTTGGTGCTCAAGTTAAGTTTGCGTTATTTGCAGGACTAGAGGCTACTGAAGCAACACTTCTTAGATTTTATGTTTTACATGTTTTATTTTTACCTTTCATAATTGTAATTTTTATGGCAATTCATTTCTGGCGAGTAAGAAAGGATGGAGGAATCTCAGGTCCTCTATAGATATATATATGGTTGATATTCCAGAACATTTATTATTAAAAACGGCTGAAGCAAGAGCTAAGGCCTTAGGTATTTCAGTTGAACAAGCACTGGCTGAAATGAGAGGTGAAGCTGAGCCTACCAAAATTGAGAAAGAACCAGATGTTATTGAAGCCACTCCAATTGAAGTAGAAATCAAAGAGACACCAGCAGCTGAAGTCAAAGAAACACCAGCACCAGCAGCTGAAGTCAAAGAGAAACCAGCACCAGCAGCTGCAGTAAAAGAAGCACCGGCACCAGCAGCTGAGAAATCAAACGGACAAGTACCTACTGAAGTAGATTTTGCACCTGAGACAAAAGTAACACAAAGGTTGCTTACGGTCGTCAAAGCAAAGCCAATACAAAAACCAACTTCTGAACCAGTTGATAAAGTAAACACATGGCCTCATTTAATGTTGCCAGAGTTTATTTCATTAATGGCAATGACAGCGTTTTTGATTTTTATAAGTGCAATTTTGCAAGCTCCTTTATTAGAAGAAGCAAATCCAAATATTACACCAAACCCTGCAAAAGCACCATGGTACTTTTTAGGACTACAAGAATTACTCTCCTATTGGGATCCACAGATTGCAGGTGTGATGATACCTCTATTCCATATATTGATCGAAATAAAGAAAATAAGCCTTCAAAAAGAAAATATGCAATAATGTTGTGGACCTTTTTTCTGGCAGGTGCTGGAACATTAAGTCTTATAGGTATTTTATTTAGAGGCCCAGGTTGGAACTGGACGTATCCATGGATTGATGGTGTATGGTTCGATGACTTACTTGACTGGGTCCATTTCGAATGACTCTTGTTGAGCTCTCATTTATTGCAATTGCATTCATTGGTGTATTTGGTGTAATTGGAATTGCAGCTGTAGTAACTGGAAGAACCCCAAAAGCTGTAACAAAAAGATTAAATTGGAAAAAGAATTTAGATAAAAAAGCTTTAAAAGTTGATAAATCTCAAACAAATTTTTTAGCTCCAGATGAACCAGATTTTGAAGAAGAAAACGTATCTGAAGATGATGAACAAGAAGAAGAAGAAATTCAAACCGATGGATCCATTGCAATAAAAGAAGAAATAATTTATGAAGAAATTTCAGAGGAAGAAGCTGGAATGACTCGTAGACAATTTTTGGGTAAAGCTCTTGGAATCACGTTTGGAGCATTTGCTGGTATCCAATTAATATCTTGGCTTGGATTCTTCTATCCAAAAGTTTCCGGAGGTTTTGGATCTAAAATAGATGCTGGAAGAGTTGATGATCTTAAAGACCAAATCTTCCAGTCAGATGGTTCAGTTATTCCTGCATTCATCCCAGAAGCAAGAGCTTATGTATTACCATTTGATGACAATGGGAACTCTCAGTTTTCTGATAGCGGAACTATTGCAGACGGTTTAGTTGCTGTTTATCAACGATGTGTTCATTTAGGCTGCCGTGTTCCATGGTGTAATACTTCACAAGGATTTGAATGTCCATGTCATGGTTCAAAATATAATATGGTTGGTGAGTACTACGCAGGTCCTGCTCCAAGAAACTTAGATAGATTTATTGTAAGTGTTTCAGGAGGAAAATTAATTATTGACACAGGGTCAGTCATTGAGTCACCTCGAGCTGATGGTATGTCTGTGAAATATCCACAAGGACTTTCGTGTATCACAATCGCAGAGACTTGTATCACAATCGCAGAGACTGAGGAATAAAATGAACAGCTCATTTTTCATAACATTAATCGCGTTAGCAGTGGTTGGTGCAATAGCTTATTTTTCTGCAGTTGGTTTTCGTGGTGCAGGAAAAATCAAAAAAGTACCAAGAAATTTACAAAAATATCTTCCAGATGATGAATTAGAGACTACTCACCTTGATAAAACATTATCAATAGCAGTTGTGCTAGCTTCTTTACTTACAATTATGATTCCACTTTATTATCTTGGTGAACCAGCTAGACAAGAAAGTTTTGTAGAGGAGTTTGACGACGTTTCAGTTGAAAGAGGGCACCATCTTTACGAAGAGTTTGGGTGTGGAAACTGCCATGGAGTAGATGGAAGTGGAGGAGCAGCTTCATACGTTGAAAAAAGAAGTGGTGTCAGTGTTACATGGGCAGCCCCTGCAATAAACAATGTGTTTTATAGATATGATGATGAAGAAGTAAGATATTGGCTTATTTACGGTAGAGCAAACTCACCTATGCCAGCTTGGGGTCTAAAAGGCGGAGGCCCAATGAATGATGGACAGCTTGACGACTTAATAGAGTATTTGCATTATTTTCAAATTCCACAAAGTGAAGAACTTCAACAAATTGAACAAAATATAAACTCATCTTTGCTGCGAATTGAAAATTCTGATTTACAAGTTGAAAGTGAGATTAATAAACAATATGAACTTATCGATAACATTAAGGCAGCTCCTGAAAGATTACCAGTTGCGATTGAAGCTGTAGAAATTGTTTCTGCCATCCTAGCAAGGCAGAACGGAATCGATACCGATGAAGATGGGCTTTTTGATTCTGTAGAAACAGATATATCAGTTTATAGTGAAAGTGTTGCAGATGTTTTGGGTACTGCAATTTTAAACCTAAACCCAGATGAAGAAGAATCAACTCCAGGAAGAAAAGATGCATCAGTCGTTAGGGGATACCTTTCTGATCTCGAAACGAGTGTTATTAATCTAGGAATACTTACTGATGGTTATGACAAATTTATGGAGGAAGCAGAAAAAGGTTTAGCATTTCTTGAAAATGCCTACGAACAAAAATTATGGCTTATTGATTTCCAAGATATTGCAGATTCAACTTTTGATGGAGATTATGACAAAGCAACAAGAGCAGTAGGAATATTTAATGCATATTGTGCGAGGTGTCACACTGCTGGTTATTCTGCAGGAGCTGCATATACAAAAACAATTGGTTCTGGAGGGTTAGGTCCTGCATTAAAAGGTGGACGAGTAAATATTCAGTTTAAAGAGAGAGATGACTTCATCGATTTTATTATTAATGGCTCTGTCAATGGTAAAGGTTATGGAGTCAATGGAGTTGGTGGTGGAAAAATGCCAGGATTTGGTGCGGTACTTCCACAGTCAGATATAGAATTGGTTATAGATTATTTGAGAGGAATGACACCTGATGCGTGAGATAATGAGAACCCTGTTGTCATCTAATTTGACATTTACTGGAATTTTTCTTTTTGTTTTTTTTGTTCTTTCATTTTTTGGATCAACTTTTATTTTGAACGCAACAAACTTAGGTAGAAGACTAGGCTTCCTTGTTGTTGGAGCTGCAACTTTTGGATGGCTAGTTATTAATTCATTTCTGTTTATACTTTATGCTCCTAGGGGCCCAGCCCCATCATCGATAGATGGTCTAAATGCTCTAGAAATTAGAATTATTCCAATTACTTATTTTGCTGGATCTTTAATACTTTTTATTATGTTTATGCTTGCTTTAAATAGATACGAACAAGAAGAAAAAGATACAGAAGAAACAAATAGTTAATCTCGATTAGCGTATATCCCTTTCATGAATAGAATCGTTATATGGAATTTATAATATCAATTGTAAGAAGCGTAATATTATTTGGTCTTCTAATTTTTATTGCGTTTAGAATATTCAGAATCTTAAGACCATTCGAAAAAGGATTGGTTGAAAGATTTGGTAAGTATAATCGTGAAGCAACCGCAGGACTAAACATTGTAATTCCTGGGATTGAAAAATTAATCATCGTAGACATGAGGGAACAAGTTATCGATGTTCCACGCTGCTTTAACTTCAAGAGAGACTATTAATACATCTTTGAAATTGATACTAGACGAAGCAACAGATAAATGGGGTACAAGAGTTGTACGTGTTGAAATTCAAAGAATTGATCCACCTCAAGATGTTCAAGATGCAATGAATAAAGTTATGAAAGCTGAAAGGGATAGAAGAGCTGCTGTTACTGAAGCTGAAGGTGAGAAAAGAGCTGCAATTTTGACAGCAGAAGGTGAGAGAGAGTCACAAATTCTAAGTGCTCAAGGTGAAGCTGAAGCATTAAAACAAGTTGCTGATGCTGAAAAGTATGAAAGAGTAGTTACAGCAGAAGGTGAAGCTGAAGCTATATTAAAAGTTTTCAATGCAATTCATGAAGGTGATCCTTCAAACGATTTGATAGCAATAAAATATCTAGAATCTCTTGAAAAAGTTGCTGATGGAAATGCTACAAAAATATTTTTGCCAGCAGATTTATCTGCAACTTTGGGCAGTATTGGAGCAATTTCAGAATTGTTCAAGGATGAAAACAAAGATTCGACTGAATCTGAAGATAAAGAAGAGTAACCGACTAGACTAAGCTGCTTTTTAATAATTCAAAAAACTTATCAGGATTACACCTTTGCACAATTCTTGTCTTATGTGTTTCAGGCTCAATGTTCATGTAGTCTATGACACATCCTCCTCTGGTCATTCCATCACGAACATCAACTCTTACATTTGCTTCTACTGACTGGCTGATTATCGTTTCATCTAAAAATACAGACATCGCTAATGGATCAGGAAGATCATATGCATCTTGATTAAGCAATTCTTTCATCATTTCTCTTAAAACAACTTGGATATCATTTGTAAACTTAGAAAATTTTGTATTTAAAGATTCAATTTCATTTATCTTATTTATGTCAATCATTGCATCGTATAAAGAAGGATCCCAGCCAATCATTGTTGTAGGTATTCCCGCATTGAGAACTATATCTGCTGCTTCTGGATCAACCCAAAAGTTGTATTCTGCAAATTTTGTAACATTACCCAATGCATTTGAACTTCCACCCATTATGTAAATATGTTTTATTGAATCAAGACTTTCTTTATTTTTTTCAATCATATTTGCAATATTTGTTAATGGACCTAAAGTTACTATTTCTAAATCAGTTTCGTTTTCCAAAACCTCTTTATAAAATTCATCCGCAGTTTTGGCTTCTACTTCCTTATTTATAGGAGATAACCCAATATCACCCAGACCATCAATACCATGCACGTGCTGAGCCGAGGTTGATTCATTTGTATAACTTAGAGCAATGTTTGTTGCAGTTTTTGAATCAAAAACCTCTAGATATTCTCTATTTAATGGCTTGTTTGCACCTTTATAAATAGGTATGTCGACTTCACATAATTCGTTGACATAAATGGTATTTAAAACAGCCTGATCAAGAGGGACGTTTCCTGAGACGAGTGTAACTCCTAATATATTCTCTTTTGCTAAGTTTCTGTAAGCCATTAATAAGGCAACAGCATCATCTGATCCAGTATCAGCATCGATAATAACTTTTTTCATTAATCTTTTACCTTAGTAATTTCTGGGACACCTTGTCTCCAAATAACTTCACAATCTTTATACTCCTTTGAAATTTGATCACTTATGATCATTAACATTTCTAATGCATCTTCTTTTTTTCCTTTCGCAGAACCAAAAGTATTTGGAGCGCTAGAGTAAATCTTTTTTACCATTTCAAAAATCTCAAGAGCCTCTTTTTTATTTAAGTTAGTGTCTATAGGCTTTCCAGATATTGTTTCAAAACTTTTTCTTTGTCTACGAGGTAATTTAAATTTCATTAATATTTATATCTTAATACTTAAAGAATTCTCTTTTGTAATGAAACTTCATAATCATCGGAGTACTTTTTTGTATCTATCTCAACGAAATCAAATTTTTCATGAAAATGAAAAGATACTTCATTTCTTGAAGGAAGTATATTTATTTCTGCGGTCAGATTTTCGATATTTAACTCTAAACAAAACTCAAGAAGTTTTTCATACATTGATGATGCTATTCCAATTTTTCTAAATTCAGTATCAACTGCAACTCGATCGATATACATAAAATTTTTTAAACGATTTCTAAATTCATTGAAATTTTTATGTTTTAGGTTATACATGAACGATTTTGTTTTTGATGAATCCTGAAAACAAATAATAAATCCAATAACTTTGTTTTCATGAATGATACATCTATGAAAGTCAGAGTTTTCTACCAATGCTTTAAACTCTTCAAATGTTGTTGTACCTACATTAGGAACATTATCTTCGTTTATAGCATGGCAGTTCTCAACATTTGAATTATCGATAGGTAAAAGCTTGATGTTATCCATGTATGAAAATATACATTTAATGTATAAAATTGTAAACTGTTTACATGCAAAATAGCACTGTATTAATGAGTTCCCCAGAGTATTTTAGAATAGAGTACTCAATTAACCCATGGATGGTTGAAGGTGTTGAGGTCAATTTGGAGCTAGCAAAAGACCAGTGGAGTGGACTAAAGTCAACTATTGAAAAATGCGGAGCTGAAGTTAAAGTTATTCCTGGTAATACTGTTTATCCAGACTTAGTATTTACGGCAAACTCCGGCATTATAAAAGACAAATCAGTTCTTATATCAAACTTTAAATTTCAAGAAAGGCAAGGAGAAGAAATCATTTATGAAAACTGGTTCAAAAAAAATGGTTATGATGTTGCTCGTATTCCTTCAGAACATAAATTTGAAGGGCGAGGGGATGCTTTTGTTTACGGTGAATATTTAATTGGATCATACGGTGTAAGAAGTGATAAAGAGGCTTTAATTTATATAGCAGAACAATTTGAACTGAAACCAAGAATTGTAAAGTTAGTTGATGAAAAATTTTATCATCTTGATACTTGTTTTCAAAACCTTCCAACAAATAATAATGACGCAATTTTTTATCCGGAAGCATTTGAGGACTCTTCATTAAAAGAATTTTCTGATTTATTCAACTTAATTCCTGTGAGTGAAAACGATGCAAACAAACTTGCCTGCAACAGTGTTGTAATAAATGAATCTGTAATTTTTCCATCTGATGATATAGACATTATTGAAACGGTTGCCGATTTAGGATGCAATATTGAGATATCAGATGTTTCAGAATTTATTAAATCTGGTGGTGCGTGTCAGTGTCTTGTAATTACATTACAATAAATTTGTGAGGATAATCAAAGCAATTCTTTGGCCAATTAGAAAAGTAATTTTTTTCCCAATTAAAATATTTTTCTACACTTTGATATTATTTATCGTCATAGTTTTGTTTTTTCAATACAGGACAGACTATGGTGTTGATGTTAGCCCTCTTTCTGTCAACGAATATGAAAACTGTATCAATGTAATTGAAGACTATGAAGTAACAGTATCACTACTTTCTGAATACATTGAAAAATTAGATAGTGAACAAAAATCTTTTTTAGAGAGAAATTTACCAAATCCATTGAATGTTTTGACCACTCCTCAAGAGATTTCAAATGATGATTTTAGAAATGTTAGAACTTTCTTAAAATATTATTTACAGGCTGGTAGATTTCCCGGTTTGAATGGTAAAGCTTTCTCCCCTCAAGCAGCAAGTTTATGTAGAGATGGATTGAGTTAGCTCTGCAACTTCTCCATTAGTTAAATCTTTTAAATCAGAAGGCTTTAGAAAAAATTTACTTATCCTATTACCACCACCGATAAAAACTTTATTTCTCAACATTACATTCTCATCAATATATACCTTTATTTCCTCTGGTAAGCCGAGAGGACTTATACCTCCGTAAATTTGATTAGTAATTATCTCAGCTTCTTCTCTTGAAGCAAAACTTACTTTTTTTGCACCTAATAGGTTTTTAGCTTTTTGATTGACATCCAATCTGTCTGATCCTAAAACACAAAATAATGCAAAAAATTCTTCTGGTTTTTTTGATTTGAGTAATATTGCATTACAAGAATCTTCGATCTTAAATCCATAATGGTCACAAAAACTTTGTGTATCAGAAAATTCATCTTTACATTCGTAAGCATCTAGTTTGTCCTTATTGCTTTCAAATATTTTTTCAACTGTCTGATGTATTTCAACCATAAAGATAATGATATCGTTATTAAAGTCAGTTACAATCTCTGTATGAAGTTCAAGACAATAATTGAACCGTTTAAAATCAAATCTGTTGAATCTCTCCCCATAACTACTCCCGAGGAAAGAAAAAGCTTTTTAGAAAGAGAACATTGGAATGTATTTGGCTTGAAGTCTCAAGAGGTAACTGTTGATTTATTAACAGACTCAGGAACAGGTTCAATGTCTTCCGAACAATGGGCAGCGATTATGCGTGGTGATGAGGCATATGCAGGCTCTCACTCTTGGCAAAGATTTCATGATGTTGTATCAGATCTTACAGGTTACAAACATATAATTCCTACGCATCAAGGTAGGGCCAGTGAGAAAATATTGGCAACAGTGACCGTAAAAGAGGGAGATATAATACCCAGTAATAGCCACTTCGATACAACAAGAGCTAACTTTGAATTTGTAAAAGCTGAACCTATAGATTTACTTTGTAAAGAAGGATTAGATTTATTGTCACCTGCACCTTTTAAAGGGAACATCGATCTTGAAAAGCTTGAAGATATTTTAAGTAAAAAAGGTGAAAAAATTCCGTTTGTTCTGATGACAATTACAAATAATACAGGTGGTGGTCAACCAGTCTCAATGGAGAATCTAAAAAGTACTAAAAAGCTTTGCGAAAAATATAACAAAATGCTTTTACTCGATGCATGTAGGTTTGCTGAAAATGCTTGGTTTGTTTCACAGAGAGAAGAAGATTATAAGGGTGTAGAAATTAGAGATATAACAAAAGAAGCATTTAGGCTTGCTGATGGTTGCACAATTAGTTTGAAAAAGGATGGTTTTGGCAATATTGGAGGAATCCTGGCGTTTAATGATGATCAGCTTGCAGAAGCTTCAAGGAACCTTTTAATTTTGACCGAAGGCTTTCCAACTTATGGCGGCCTTGCTGGACGAGATCTAGATGCACTTGCTCAAGGCCTCAAAGAGATTACAGATAAAAATTATCTTGAATACAGAGCAAGGTCAATCTCATATTTGGGTGAAAAAGCTTTGAGTTACGGCATTCCAATTGTTCAGCCTGCAGGTGGCCATGCCCTTTACATAGATGCAAAAACTTTTGTTCCACACATACCTCCTCATCAATATCCTGGTCATTCAGTTGCGTGTGAGATATATTTAATTGGTGGAGTTAGAGCTGTTGAATTAGGTACTTTGGCATTTGGGGCTGCAGGTGCAAATGGTGAGCCTGACAAACCAGCAACTCATGAATTAGTAAGACTCGCTGCTCCAAGAAGAACTTATACACAAAGTCATTTTGATTATGTAGCGGAAGTTCTTGAAAAACTAGCTGAAAGTAAAGAAAAACTTAAAGGTTATGAAATTATTGAGCAACCAGAACAATTAAGACACTTTACCGCTAAGTTAAGACCATTGACATGATGCTTTTTAAAAAAATATCAATTTTATTTTTAATCTTTTTTATAGCTTGTGTAGCAGGTGAAGGAGATGTTGAAGTTACAGAAAATATAAGTAGTAACTCAGATGAACCAACAACAACTACTGAACAACAAAAAGAAAATGATGATTCTACAACAACAACAATTGAAGAAGTTAATGAAGAGCGTGAAGATTACAGTTCTGAAAATGTTATTTCAATTGGTGAAATAGTAACAGACACATCATTTAGGGATTATCAAAAATATGTTGATGTCGCGGGATTAAGAATTTTTGCTCTTCCTGAAGTCTCTGATGAATATATGTATAAAGTTGCAGAAACATATTTTCAAATGTTGCAACAAGGAGAAAATATAGACAACGGCCTTAGATCAAGATATTTAAATACTGTTGATAATGAAAAGGTTTTTCAGAGAATTGGTTTTGAAGGCCCAGAATATTATAATTTTGATTCGCCAAATCCATCTGTAGACTGCTGTCCAGGTAATGGTTATGAAGATAACCACACAGATTTTATTTGGGAATATAAAGATGCAAATACAATTGGTACAATCGGAGAAGTTGTCGAGCATTTACTACATACAATTACAGGTGCAGGATTGCTCCTAGAGTTTCCTGAATGGAGCTGGGAAGATACAAATTCTAAAATTCATATGGCAATGAATGAAGCAGTTGAAAAAAATATCTATGATATTTCTAGTTATGAGGAAATAAAAAACAATGGAGACATAGAGGGATATAACAGAGTTACTGTTCAAGAATTTTCTTTTTGGGTAATAGTTACATCTTGGGGTTATGGTGATATATTTGATTTACCTCATGGTGAATTTGAAATCAGCACAATAAACGAAGTTAGATCAGAACTACCCTTAGCTTTTGAATTGTATGTTGACACTATTGAAAAAATCTTTACAATTCCTGACAAAGAATTGCTTAAATCTTTATTCTCTTAAATAATTATTTTATAATTGCCAAATGAAAAAGTATTCAATATTGTTGATACTCTTTTTTACTTTTTGTTCTCAAACTTCAAGTAATGAAATGGTAGAGGAAGTTATTACCCCTACAACGGAGTTAATCATTGAAGAAACAAAAGATATTCCAGAGCTATATGTAATGTTAATGTGGCATCAACACCAACCTTTTTATACAAAAAATAGTGACGGTTACTACACCAGGCCGTGGGTAAGGGTTCATGCAACTAAAGACTATCTTGATATGGTTGAGTTAGTTGCAGACTATCCAGACTTAAAAGCTACTTTTAACTTGACTCCAGTGCTTCTCAGGCAGCTTGAAGATTTTTCAAATGGCGCAAAAGATTTGTATTGGTTTTATAC
>LUMC01000154.1_pt1 | contig 14838 bp, 14 predicted proteins | sample 729671 | NCBI WGS metagenome assembly LUMC01 (sample SAMN03860273, study PRJNA289734) | marine metagenome | biome: seawater column; feature: ocean; material: water; isolation source: Red Sea water column Station 91 - depth 10m | place: Saudi Arabia: Red Sea | collected 2011-10-15 | depth 10 m | reverse complement strand
ATAACTAAAGATTTAATTTGATCATGTAAATTTTCAAAATTTAAAATAATATTTTTTTTTATATTATTATTAGGAACACTTGCAATTGATAAGATATTAATATTTTCTTTATTCTTATAATCGGCAATCACAAATGATATTTTTGAATTACCAATATCTAAACCAGCTTTAATCATTTAAATTAATTAAGATTGTTTTTTTTAAATTTCTTAAATCATATGTTTTTATATTATTAATATCTGTTTCGCTAAGTTTATTTTGTATCATAATAAAATTCTGAATAGATTTATTTGGATCTTCTTCTGAAAGCATTAATTTCACATCACTGTATAAATTTATATCCCATCTTCTTTTATTAATAAATTCCAAACTCTCTATTTGATATTTTTTTTCAAAATCATTGTTTTTTAAAATATTAATTAATGAATTAGCTTTTAAGTTTGAAGAGTTACCCTTAAAGATTAATAATGACTGATTAGTGAAATCTTTATTATAAATTTGATCAATTATATTATTTTTATTAAAATATAGTAAAAAAGAAAAAATAATTAAAAATAAGAAAATACAAAAATAAGTAAATGATCTGAAACTTAAAACATATCTTCTTCTATTAATATTGTTCATACTAATAATTTAAATTTTTGATCAAAATAAAAATGATTTCTGAAAAAGGTAAACCTTTATAATTAGCTTGTTCAGGTAATAGAGATATAGGAGTAAGTCCAGGTTGAGTATTTGTTTCTAAAAAGAAAATTTTATTTTTTTTTGTATCAAAAATAAAGTCAGTTCTTGCAAGTGAATTACAACCTAAGAGTTTATGAGCTTTAGTAGCAAATTTAAGACATTTAGCATAATTTATTTTATTTAACTTAGCTGGCAAAATATGTTTAGCGTAACCTTTTGAATATTTTGCTTTATAATCAAAAAAATTATTTTTTGATTTTATCTCTGTAACAGCAAGTGCGTGAATTTTTTTATCTAATTTAATAGTTGAAACTGTAAGCTCCCTTCCAGATATATACTCTTCTATTAAAATTTCTTTGTGATTATTAAGTTTCCTTTTAAATTCTTCTAAATTAGAAATTAGAATATCAAATTCTTTTTGATTTTTAATTATTTTTATACCAAAACTTGAACCACTTCTATTGGGCTTAATAACAAATTTTTTTAACTTACTTTTGATAGTAATTAATTTCTTCTCATTTAAATCATTTATATTTAAAAGATAAAATTTTGGAGACATTAATTTATTTTTAATAATTTCTTTCTTAGATGCAGATTTATTAAAACATAGATTAGATGATTTTATATTTGAATGAGAAAAGGGAATCTTATTTTTTTTTAAAATTTTTTGAGTTTGTCCATCTTCACCAAAGGGCCCGTGTAAAGCATTAATACAAACAAAATTTTTATAATTAATTATTTTTTTATGAAAGTTTTTTGGATTAACTCTTAATATCTTAAACTTCAATTTATTTTGATTAAGAATTTTTTGAATTTCTCTAGAGGTTACTAAAGATACATCATGCTCTTCATTATTACCACCTTCTAAAATTAAAATTTTTTTATTACTCACCTATTATTTTTACCTCCCATTCTAATTTTACATTGAATTTGGCATATACTTTCTCAACAATACTTTTACCTAGGTTTTCTATATCTGTTGCTGAAGCACTTCCCATATTAATTAAAAAATTTGCATGTTTATCACTCACATATGCATCTCCAAAATTGGTACCTTTACATCCTGCTTCTTCAATTAGTTTTGCCGCATGAAGATTTTCAGGATTTTTAAAAGTACTACCAGAAGTTTTATTTTTTATTGGCTGAGATTCTAAACGTTTATTCTTTATTTTATTAATCTTATCTTTTATTAAATTTTGATCTCCATAATTAAAATTAAATATAGCTTTTGTAACTATATCTGTATTATTTATTTCTGAAGATCTATATTTTAGATTTAGTTTATCTTTTGTAATTATTTTTCTTTGACCAAAATTATCACAAATTTCTATACTATTTATAACATCTACTGTTTCTGAGCCATAGCAACCTGCATTCATTTTTACTGCTCCACCTATTGACCCTGGAATACCACTATAAAATTCAAAACCCTCTATATTTTGTCTCAATGCATAATTTGATAAATTAATATCTAAAATACTAGCGCCAACTTCAAGTTTGTTATCATTGATTTTAATAGTATTAAAACCTTTGCCTAATTTTATAAGAGTTCCATTATAACCATTATCTCTAATTAATAGATTTGAGCCTGAACCTATTATATAAAAATTTTCATTATTTATTTCATTTAATATAATTTCTAACTCTAAATTATCTTCAACTATTGCAAATATTTTTGCATTACCTCCTGTTCTAAACCAAGTATGTTTACCAGCATTATAATCTGAGTAAATTTTACTTTTAAGTTTATCAGCTAATTCTATAATTTTTTTTGACATTAGTTATTCAAATATTTTTTTGCAATACTTGATATTGAACCCGCGCCCATAAAAACAATTGTATTTTGATGCAATGTATAAGGTTTCATTAATTTATTTAAATCACCTATATTTTTTAAATATATAGTATTTTTATTTTTTTTTAATATTTTAGAATATATGTCTTTTGAAGTTGCACCCTTGATAATCTTTTCTCCAGCTGAATAAGTTTCTAATAAAAATAAATAATCAACTTTAGATAAAACTTTTATAAATTCTCTAATTAGTATTTTAGTTCTAGTGTATCTGTGTGGCTGAAAAACAACTATTACTTTATTTTTTAGACTTTTAGCTGCACTTAATGTAGCTGCAATTTCTGTTGGATGATGTGCATAATCATCATACACAAAGGACTTATTTTTTTTTCCAATAAATGAGAACCTTCTTTTTACACCTACATAATTAATCAAAGCATTATTAATATCTTTATTTTTAATTCCATTTAGTTTGGCTGCAATAATACTTGCAGTTGCATTTAAAATATTATGATTGCCAATTGCATTGATAGTAAATTTATAATTAGAAGAATGAATAATTTTATTGTTAATTTTTAATTTAAAAGAAGTTTTTAGTTTGTTTTGTATAATATCAAAGATTAATACATCTGCTTTTTTATTTTTTATTGAATAAGTTAAAATATTTCTAGTTTTTATTTTGTTAATTAGTAATTTAAGATTCTTATCATCATAACACGTACCATCACTCTCGTCTGCTTCAACAATCATCCATTCACCTTTTCCATAACGATTATTATTAGAAAAAGAATTTATAATACCGCCATTTACAATAGTAGGATCTAAACCTGCTTCATTAAAAATATTTCCTACCAAACTAGTAGTAGTAGTTTTTCCGTGAGATCCAGCTATGGCAATAGATTTTTTATTTTTCATTAATTCAGAAAGCATATCAGCTCGAGAAAGAACTGGTATTTTTTTAATATATGCCTCTCTTATTTCAGGATTATTTTTTTTAATAGCTGATGAATAAACAATAGCATGAGCATTTTTAATATTTTTTTTATTATGTCCTAAAAAAAATTTTATACCTTTTTTCTTTAATCTTTTGGTATTGTCATTTACTGATATATCACTACCCTGGATCGAATATCCTTTATCTAGCATCAATTCTGCAATACCAGACATTCCTATTCCTGAAATACCTATAAAATGAATTTTACTGTTAATTTGCATTTAGTATTAATTTATAAATTAAAGTATTAGAGTTTTTAACTTTAATCATATCAAATTTTTTATTCATTGATTCTAATTTACTTTCATTACTATATGTTTCATAAATATGTCTTTTTGCTTTGTCTAAATCATCATTATTTTGATCAAAAATTATGGCTAAGTCATGTTTAGCTAATATTTCAGCATTAAAAAATTGATGATTATCTTTTGAAGAAGGTAAAGGAATTAATATCGAGGGAAGTTTAAAGTTAATTAAATCAACAATTGTTCCTGCTCCAGCTCTGCATATTGCTAAATTAGAATTAGCTAGTATTTCATCTACATTTATAAAAAAATCTTTCAAAATTATTGGTGATTTAATATTTTGTAATTCTGCTTCATATTTTTTTATCAAATGTTTAGAACACTGAAATATAAATTTAGCTTTTATAATTTTTTCGTCATCTATAATTTTAATTAGATTTGTTGCAAAATTTGATACAAATTCTGATCCTTGACTGCCACCAGAAATAAAAATTGTAAAGTTACTCTTAGAATTTTTATTGCTTATGTTATTATTTTTTTGAAAATTATTTTCTGGAGAACCAACTACAAATATTTTATCTTTAAACTTTGAATTGATTTTAGATTTAATATCAAAATTTAAAAATAATTTATTTGAAAAATTCAAAAAAAATTTATTCGTTCTTCCTATTATTGAATTTTGTTCATGTATATAAAGTTTAACTTTATAAATTGGTTTAAATAACATACATGTTAACATTGGAGAAAACGAAGCATAACTTCCAAAAGAAATAGAATGGGATGGTTTTAATAAAAATATAATAATGAATGATTGAATTAATCCTAATAAAATTTGAAATATGCCAAAGATTTTAAATATTAGGTTTCCATTCAAATTTGACGAGCTAATTATATAAATTTTTCCATTATAATTATCAAAGTATTTATAGCCTCTTTTGTCAGTTATAATTGTGCAATTTATATTTTTATTAGATAAATAATTAGCAAAATTTTTTGCTGGTATAACATGTCCACCTGTTCCTCCTGTAATTAGTAAAAAATTTTCTTTCATAATTCTTCATTTTTTTTGTTTGTAAGAGATAATAAAAAACCAAATAAAATTGCTATTGATATCATGGAAGAACCTCCATAACTTACAAATGGCAGTGTCATACCCTTTGTTGGTATAAGGCCCAGCGAGCTAAAGATATTAATTAAGCATTGTAATCCAAATGAGCAAATTAAACCACTAATTGCTATAATTTTATATGGATCTTCAAGTTGTAGAACTTTTAATAAGCTTCTTATTATAATAGATAGAATTATAAAAATAATTATTAAACAAAAAATAAATCCTAATTCTTCTCCAGCAACAGCAAAAATAAAATCAGTGTTAGCATCAGGAATTTTTTCTTTTAAAATACCTTGCCCTGGACCCTTTCCAAGTAGCCCACCATTTTTGAAAGCTTGAATACTTAAATCTATTTGGTATGTATCAGTCCCACCTAATCCGCCAAGAAATGAATTAATTCTTGATTGAACATGATCAAAAATAAAATAAGAAAAAATTGAAATTCCTAATATAAATAAAAATGCAACTATAACTAAAAAAATTGATAAACCAGCAACGAATAACTGGCAAAAAAAAGTTGCTGACAGTAAAACTGTCATTCCCAAATCAGGCTGCATAAGTATTAAAGATAAAAGCAAGAAGAAAAAAACAAACAGTAAAGGTAAATAAAATTTTTTATCTTCTATAGATTTACTTATACACCATGCAGTCAATATGACAAAAATAGGCTTAATTATCTCTGAAGGTTGAAGTGTAAAGTTAAATATTTGAAACCATCTCTTAGCGCCTTTAACTTCGTAATCTAAAAAAAGTATTAGCAGTATTATTATTAATAAAATAATAAATAAAAATAATGAAATTCTTCTTATATTTTTACTATCTAAGTCTGATAACGCAATAAGTAAGAAAACTGAAAAAAGAAAAAAAATAGAGTGTCTATTTATGGATAAATTTTCATCTATGGAAAATGAAAGTATTAATCCCGTAAAACCCAATGATAATATTAATATAATATTAATTCTATCAATTGAACTCCACCAATTCTTTAAATATTCCATGGTTAATTTATATAATTTTTAATTAATTTATTAAAATGTATGCCTCTTTCTTCAAAATTTTTGTATTGATCATAAGAGGCACATGCAGGAGCGAATAGTATAGTTGATTGATTTGAATTTTTTTTAATATCCTTGAAGGTTTCTTTGATAACTGATTTTAAATTTGCCAATTTTTTTACAACCAATTCTTTTTTTAATTTTTTTTCAATGAAATTTCCTGATTTTCCGTAAGTATATACACAGCTAATTTTATTTTTATATTTTAGAAGAATTTCAAAATTTTTTTCTTTAGCTATGCCTCCTAAGATTAGGTAAATATTATTATAATTTACAACTGAATTTATTGTTGAATTTAAATTAGTAGATTTACTATTATTTACTATTTTTAATTTATTATTTGTAAAAATTGTAGATGATCTAAATGGCAGACCCTTAAATGTTTTAATAACCTTAAGAAAATTAGATTCTGGAATTTTTAATATTTTGCTACATATGTATGCTATTAAAATATTTTGAATATTAAAATTACCTTCTAAATCTTTTGAGATTTTTTTTATAAATAATTTTTTGTTTTTTTTGAAGTAATTATCTAGAATATAATCATTGTTAGCGAAACAATCAGCTGATTTATCGACTAAAGAAAAACTAATTTTATTTTTAATTTTTTTTTGATTAAATATCTTTCTTGAATAAATATCATCAATTGATAACAAATTAATTCCATTTTTAGTAATAATATTTTTCTTCTGACTAACATAATCACTAATACCTTTGTACCTATCTAAATGATCACCAGATAAATTTGTTATTACTGATATTCTACTATCAAGTGACTTAACTGTTTCTAATTGAAAAGAACTTAATTCGATAACATGAACTTTATATTTTTTTTTAAGAAGAAAAGCATTGCATAATGATTCTCCAATATTGCCCCCAACAAATGTTTTAATATTATTTTTTTTTAAAATGTCTCCTATTAATTTGGTTGTTGTTGATTTCCCATTTGTGCCAGTAATAGCTACAATCTTTTGATTTGTTAAATTCGAAATATATAAATTTAAATCTCTATTTACTTTTTTAGATATATTTTTTCTTTTAAATTTTTTTTGTCTTAAAGATATTCCTGGGCTAACAAAAATTTTTTTAAAATCATTCAAATTATCTTTTTTTATATTAAAAAAATAATCTTTATTGTAATTTTTTTTTATAGCCTTTCTTACTATTGGATTATCATCCCACATCTTAAATTTTATTTTTTTATTTTCAAAATAATTTACTATAGAAAGTCCTGATTTTTGAATTCCATAAATTAAATACATTATCTTATTCTTAAAGTTGCAAGACCTATCAAAGCTAATACAATAGTAATTATCCAAAAACGAATAACTATTGTTGACTCAGGCCATCCCTTTTTTTCAAAATGATGATGTAGTGGAGCCATTAAAAAAACCCTTTTTCCTGTCATTTTAAAAATGAATACTTGGATTACTACAGACAAGGTTTCTAGAACAAATAAACCTCCTATTATTGCAAGAAGAATTTCATGTTTGCATATTATTGCTACTGAGCCTAAAGAGCCGCCTAATGCTAAAGATCCTGTATCACCCATAAAAACTTTAGCAGGTGGTGCGTTAAACCAAAGAAAACCTAAAGCGGCTCCAATTAAAGAACCACAAAAAACTGCTAATTCACCGGTTCCAGGAATATATTGGATAAGTAAATAATTAGAAAAAACTATATTACCTGAAACATAAGCTATGAAAGCAAAAGACATAGCAACTATCATTACAGGGACAATTGCTAAACCATCAAGTCCATCAGTTAGGTTTACTGCATTAGCCGATCCAATAATTATAAATATGGAAATTAGAAAATAAAATATTCCAAAATCTATAATTAAATTTTTAAAGAAAGGAAATGTCATAGATTTGCTTATACTTGGATCTAAATTGATAAGAATTAAATATGTAATGAAAAAAGAAAAAATGATTTGAAATATAATTCTTATTTTTGATGAAATACCCTTACTGGTATTTGATTTGATTTTACTGTAGTCATCTGCAAAACCAATAGATCCAAAAATTAAAATAGTTGAAAGTAAAATCCATATAAAAATATTTTGTAAATCAGCCCAAATAATTGTTGAAACAAAAACACTTAAAATAATCAACAGGCCACCCATTGTAGGAGTACCTTTTTTTGCAATTATATGTGACTCTGGACCATCATCTCTTATTGGCTGGCCAGTTGGCTGAACATTTGATAATTTGTTAATAATATAATTTCCAAATATGAGAGAAAAAAATAATCCAGTAAGAATAGAGGCGCCAGCTCTAAATGTTATATAGCTAAAAATATTTAGAAAACTAAATAAAGATTGGTATTCAAAGGCCAAATATTTAATCAAATCGATACCTGTTTTAATAATATTTTTGCAAACTTATTTATTTTTGTCGAATTAGAACATTTAATTAAAATAATGTCATTATTATGCACTTTCTCTTTTAAAAATTGCATAATTTTATTTGTATTTTTAAAATGGATAAATTCATTATTTGGATTTAAATTTTTTACAGATAATTCAAAGAATTCGCCACATAAAATTACAAATTTAAAAATAGTGGCATCTAATTGTTGTAGTAATTTATAATGAATTTTATAAGAATTATTTCCTAATTCATTCATTGTCCCTAGAATTATTATTTTTTTATTATTTTTTACTTTGATATTTTCTAAGTTTTTTATGCTTTGCAACATTGTATCAGGATTAGCATTATAAGATTCATCAATAATATTTATTTTTTTTTTATTTAAAGAAATTTTATGAACTAATCCCCTACCTTCCACTGGTTTTAAAAACTTGAAACGATTTAGAACTGATTTAATGTTCAGAGAATTTTCATTATAAAATGCAAGACAAAATAATAAGTTATTTAATCTATGCATTACTATTGCATCAGTAACAATGTTAACCTTTTTTTTATTAATTGATAAAGTTACTTTATGCAATTTTTTATAGGGAGATATTTTTTTAATAAAATATTTTTTTGAAGAATTATCAATACGAATTATTTTAAGATTTTTTTCTTTTTTTGCTTTTGTGATTAAAATATTTTCAGATTTAGAAGAAACATTGAGATATAGCTTTTTCCTATTATTATTATATTTAGAAATAAATATATCAGCTTTTTCTCTGGCAATATTATTTTTAGTTTGGAAATTTTCAAGGTGAGTAGATTGTATATTTGTAATAAATACCTCTGATGGTTTGACTAAATTACTAAGAAATTTTATCTCACCAAAATTATTTGTTCCAATTTCAAAAATTGCATAATTTGATTTTAAATTTAAATTTAGTAAAGAAATTAATACACCTAACTGATTATTATAACTTTTCTTTGAGTAAGAAATGGTATGATCTTTTTTTAAGAAAAATGCTAAAGTTTCTTTTAAAGTAGTTTTACCAGCACTGCCAGTAATGCCTATTACTTTACCTTTGTATAAATCTCGTTTCGTTTTTGCTATTTTTGAAAGATACTTATAAATATTATTTACATATAAAATTTTTTTATTTTTTTTGAAATTTTTATTATCAGTTACACAAAATTTTGCACCTTTATCTATTGCTTCATTTAAAAACTTGTTTCCATGAAACCTTTTACCTTTTAAAGCAAGAAATATATCGCCACTTTTAATATCTTTACTTGATATTTGAATTTTATCTTTTTTAGATATTATATATTTCTCTAATTGATTTAATTCGATCATTAATTTAATAATTGTTTAACAACTGTAAAATCATCAAACTTAATTGTTTTATTTTTTAAAACTTGAAATTTTTCGTGCCCTTTACCTGCTACTATTAAAATTTCATTCATTTTTAATTCTTTAATAGCTAATTTAATTGCTTTTCTTCTATCAGATACTTCCATAGCTCTAGAACAATACTTTAGAATATTTTTCCTTATTTTAGATGGATTTTCGTTTCTAGGATTGTCATCCGTTATATAAATTTTATCAGCATATTTATTTGCAATTAATGCCATAGATTTTCGCTTACTTTTATCTCTATCACCGCCACAACCAAATAAAATTGATGGTTTCATTTTTTTGATTTTATAAGCAAGTAGAATTTTTTTCAAAGCATCTGGTGTATGTGCATAATCAATAATAATTTTTGATTTTTTTTTCTTATACTCAATTGTTTGCAAACGACCTGATGGATTTGTAACTTTTGATAATACTCTTATAATTTTACTTTGACTAATATTAAGTGCTAAGCAACAAGTAATCGCGCATTCTAAATTTTCTAATTCTATATTTGTTTTAAGTTTTAGATTTTCTAGTTTATATTTTGTATTGTTAATATTCAAATATACAAAATCATTGATTTTTATTAATTTTATATTTTTATTTCCGAAATATTTAAATTTTACGTTTTTTTTTATCAATGTTTTTTTTAATTCAGATAAGATGTTTAATCTTGAATTAATTATAGCAAATCCAGAATTTACTAAATGATTAGAGAAAAGTTTAATTTTAGATTTTTTATAATTTGAGAATGTTTTATGGTAATCAAGATGATCTTTTGAAATGTTTGTAATAGCTGCAATATTTATTGGATAATTTCTTAACCTGTTTTGTTCTAGAGCGTGACTTGAAGCTTCAAAAATGAAAATATTTTTTTCTTTTTTATTCGAAGATCCATATCTAAATAATTCTTCATAGGCAGGTGTTGTTAAATTTATATCATTTATTTTTTTTCCGTTTACAAAATGTCCTAAAGTACCAACCATTGTATTATTATATTTTAGTGAATTAAGAATTTTTGAAATATACCAAACAACTGATGTCTTTCCATTGGTACCTGTAACTGCTAGTGTTTTAAAGGGAAGATTGCTATGAAGCTTAGTTAATAAATAATGTATCTCAAAATTAATATTAGATACAACAAATTGAGGAATTTTTAAGTTTTTAATATATTTATTTGAAATTATAGCAGGAGTTTTATTCTTAAGTACTTCATCTAAATAAATCTTTTTTACCTTTGTATTTTTGTCATAAACAAACAACGTTTTGTTATTAGTAAATTTTGAGTTAGAGGTAATTGCAGAGAAATATTTATTTTTATTAAAGTTGTACGTTTTATTTACTCTTATAACTTTTGATAAATTAGACAGTAGCATTTAATTTTCTATATAAAAAATTTGTGTCTACTTTTAGAAGATCATCATTTTTATCTTTTGAAATATTAAAGAGGCTTATAATATTAATAATAATATCTTTTACCAAGGGTGCATTTACTCTTGCTCCAGTCATTCTTTGTTTAGTGCCTGTTTCCTTTTTTGGATACTCAATAGCAGTGTAAACTACATATTTTGGATTATTTGTTGGGAATATCCCAATAAAGGACGTTAAGTTTCTATCCTTATAATATCCACCATTTGGATTTAGTAATTCTGATGTTCCCGTTTTACCTCCTACAGAATAACCATCTACTTTTACTCTGGGACCAGTGTATTCAGTTTTGAGAACAACAGAATTTAATAAATTGATAAAGAATTTAGATGATTCTTTATTATTAAAAATTTGATTTTGTTCAAATTGTTTGTTTAATTGAAGTGTAGGAAAAACCTCATTCCCATTATTCGCTAATGAAGCATAAGCTTTAACTAAATGAAGAGGTGTAATTGCAAATCCATGACCAAATCCTATCGTTGCTGTTTCTAGCTTACCCCAATTATATTTATTTCCTAAAGGAGCTGAGCTTTCTTTATTTTCTATATTTATTTTTTTATTGAAACCTATTTTTTCAAAAAATTCTATTTGGTTTTTTTTTCCAATCAAAGTAGCAATCTGAGCTGTACCAATATTGGATGATTCAACAATTATTTTTTCAACATCATAAATACCATTATCTTTGTATTTATCATGATCACTTATATTTAAATATTTTTTTGTAACATCAAAAGTCATTTGAGGATCTATAATATCTAAATCAAATCCAATAGTGGCAGTTATTGGTTTGAAAGTTGATCCCATTTCATAATTAGACTGAAAAACTCTATTCATTAAATTATTGTTATTATATGAGGATTTGTCCTCAGGATTATAATCAGGTAAGCTTACTGATGATAAGATTTGACCGTTAGTAATATCCATAACTATAGCTAAACCGGATTCAGCTTTATAATTATTTATTGTTTTTAAGAGATTTTCTCTAACCAACTGCTGTAAATTAGTATCAATACTAATAATTATATCTTGTGATTTTGCGAGATCATTTTCAAAATACCTCTCAATGCCACTTTGACCAATTTGATCAATATCTACATATCCAAGAATATGTGACAACGTATTCTTATAAGGATATATTCTTTTAAATTCCTTATGAGCTTTGATGTTTATTTCACCAAGATTAATTATTTCTTGATATTCAACTGGAGATATATTTCTTTTTATCCAAATAAATTTACTTGTTGATAATAATTTTTTTTCTATTTTTTTTATATCTAAATCAAGAATTAATCCCAATTTATTGGCTAGTTCTTTTTTATTTTTTATCTTATTAGGGTTAATTGATAAAGAGATACTTTCAATTGAAGTAGCAATTATATTTCCATTCCTATCATAAATACTGCCCCTAATATCTTTTTTTATATAATTAGTGGTATCATCATTCAGATCAGGAAAGAGCATAATTGACGAGATTCTATAAATAGAAATAAAATAGACAAAGATAAAAATTGTAATTGAAAAAAAAACTCTTCTATGAAGTAATTTTAAAGAATCACTATCAAATAATTTTAGTTTACTTAACATTAATTAATTATTTGAACTAACAAGCTTAATATTTTTATCTTGATTTGAAAGTTCTTTCATTTTTACAATAAGAGGGACATTATTGTTTTGAGTTTTATAAAAATACAATTCATATAGTGTTTTTAAATATGAGCTATTTTGATGAGCAGCTAGTTCAATCTTATTGATTTTTAAGTTTTCTGAAATCTTAGAAATATTCATTTTCAGATTAAGATTATTTTTTTCGATTTCTCTTGTATTGTTAGCAATAAAAATCATTGAAAAAACCAGTATTAAATTAAGAATTAAAAAGAATATAATTGATTTAGTATACTTCATTATTAAATTTTCTGAGCTACCCGAAGTTTTGCTGATCTAGATCTGGGATTTTCTAAAATCTCAGAAGCTGATGGCAATATTGGTTTTTTGGTGATTATTTTAAGTTGAGTTGCCAGTTTATCAGGTAACTCCGGGTAGTGGCGGGAGGAACGCCATCGTTTACCACTATTGTGGTTAAAAAAATCTTTCACAATTCTATCTTCTAGACTTTGGAAAGAAACTACTAAAATTAAACCATCTTTATTTAAAATCTTTAAAGTTTTTTCTAAACTTGTCTTTAGTTCATTTAACTCATCATTTACATAAATTCTAATTGCCTGAAATGTTTTTGTAGCTGGATGAATCTTATTTTTTAATTGATTCTTTTTTGGTAAACATTTTTTAATAATGTTTGATAATTCTATAGTGTCACTTATAAATTTTATTTTTCTGTTTTTTACTATTTCTTTTGCAATAACTCTTGAATAACGTTCTTCTCCATATTGATAAATTATGTCAGCTAAATTTTTTTCTTCATAATTATTAATTATATCATAAGCATTTTTATCTGAAGCACCCATTCGCATGTCAAGTGGTTGTCTTTAAACTTTGTATTATTAACTATTTCTTCAATGTTACTAAATCTATCATTTATTAGGATAAAATTTGAAAATTTTGATTCTAATTCTTTTGCAAATATTTTTGAAATTGGATCTCTATCTATCGCCAAAAACTGATTTACATTAAATTTTTCAAGAATAGTTTTTGAATAGCCACCACCACCAAAAGTTGCATCTATTACATTTATTGATTTTTTTAATGGTAGAAATGATATTATTTCATTAATCATTACTGAATTATGTAAATTTTCCATATTATTTTTGTTGTGTTAACATCATTCGTAATGATTTTTTTTCTTTTAAAAGACGTCTTCTTGAATCTTCAGTATTTTTTAAACCTTGTTTAGGTTCCCATATCTGAAAAAAATGTCCTTGACCAAAAAAAGCTGCCTCTGTTTTTATACCTGCATATAATTTTAATTCTTCAGGTATTAAAAACCTTCCTTCTTTATCAACATTAGTTGTGACTATTTCAGAAAAAATTGATGTTGAAAAATCATCATAATCTTCAGAAAAAAAATCTAAATTATTAATTCTTTTTGCTATTTCTTTTAATCTTCCAACACCACAACCCTCAATAGAAGGTGTTTTTATAGATTTGTATAAAATAATTTCATTTCTATTAGCCTTAGGAAGTACATTTCTAAAGCTAGAAGGTAGAGAAACTCTTCCTTTCTTATCTATTTTATTAATATATTTAGATACAAATAAATCCATTAATTATGGGTTATCATGGGAATATATGGGCGTCAATGGGTATATGAAATTATGATAAATGTTCTTTGTATGTTCTCAATAAAGATAAAGATGGTGCATAAGCCGGGTTCTGTAATTTAATAAAAAATTGATGATCATTAATCTAGAACAAATGTCACCATTTGTTTCAAGCAGTCTACCCGAATAGCTCAGCTGGAACTGATTGCCATTCCTATTTGACCTTGCTCCAAAAAGGGTTTGCAAAGCCTTTTTTGTTACCAAAAAAGCGGTAAGCTCTTACCTCACCTTTTCACCCTTACCTTTACAGGCGGTATATTTTCTGCTGCACTTTCCCTAAGCTTGCACTTGCCAGGTGTTACCTGGTTTTTTTTCCAGTGGAGCCCGGACTTTCCTCTTGATTTCTCAAGCGATCATCGCACCATCTACTTTCTTAATAAATTTATTTAATTTTTGGTCAACAAAAAATTAAAGAGGTGTTTAATTATCGTATTATATATTGATTTATTTTTAATTATATCTTCTCTATTTAAGTATCTAGTTCTATATGCTCTTACAAGT
>LUMC01000143.1_pt1 | contig 14992 bp, 20 predicted proteins | sample 729671 | NCBI WGS metagenome assembly LUMC01 (sample SAMN03860273, study PRJNA289734) | marine metagenome | biome: seawater column; feature: ocean; material: water; isolation source: Red Sea water column Station 91 - depth 10m | place: Saudi Arabia: Red Sea | collected 2011-10-15 | depth 10 m | reverse complement strand
GCTGTAGCAATAATTGTTAATGATCCACCTTCCTCAATATTTCTTGCAGCACCAAAAAATCTTTTTGGTCTTTGAAGTGCATTTGCATCCACACCTCCAGTTAAAACTTTACCTGAACTTGGAACTACAGCGTTATAAGCTCGTCCAAGCCTTGTTATGGAATCTAATAAAATTACAACATCCTTTTTATGCTCAGTTAGTCTTTTAGCTTTTTCAATAACCATTTCAGCAACTGCAACGTGTCTTTGAGCGGGCTCATCAAATGTTGAGCTTATTACTTCTCCTTTAACAGTTCGTTGCATGTCTGTTACCTCTTCAGGTCTTTCATCAATTAATAAAACCATTAAATAACACTCTGGATGATTTGCTGTAATCGAGTTTGCTATACTTTGCAAAATCATCGTTTTACCAGCTTTTGGTGGTGATATAATCAATGATCTTTGTCCTTTTCCAATTGGACTAACGAGATCAATTAATCTTGGGGTTAAGTCTGGTTTTTTTTCAATTTTTGTAGTCTCGACTTCCATTCTAAATTGCTTGTTAGGGTAGAGTGGAGTTAAATTGTCGAAAGCTATTTTGTGTTTAAATTTATCAGGTTCCTCAAAATTTATTTTAGACACTTGCAATAAAGCAAAATATCTTTCACCTTCCTTTGGAGATCTTATTGGGCCTTCAACAGTATCGCCTGTTCTTAATCCAAACCTTCTAATTTGGCTTGGGCTTACATATATATCATCTGCACCTGGGAGATAATTAGACTCCATTGCTCTTAGGAAACCAAAACCATCCTGTAAAAGCTGCAAAACCCCTCCACCAGTAATTTCTTCACCTTTTTCAGCCAATTTTTTTAATATGGCAAAGTAAATTTCTTGTCTTCTTAAAGTGCTAGCATTTTCAATGCCAAGCTTTTCAGCTTCAGTAATTAATTTTTCTGAGCTCTTTTCTTTTAGTTCTTGTATGTTCATAGTTATGGGGAGTTTTTTGTTAGATGAAATAAATATATATATTAAGTCTCAAATTTCAAGGCTAGATGGGTTTAAAAATTACAATAAATACTATTAAAATTAACAGTATTGTTGGAATTTCGTTGATTATTCTAAAGAATCTAGAGGATTTTGAGTTTGAGCCGTCTCTGAGAGAAGTCAGACATTTTCCCAAATACTCGTGGTAAACAGTCAAAATTATTACAAAAAAAATTTTTAATTGAAGCCAAAGTTGTGAGAAAGATTCAAAACCTATTTGATAAATTAATAGTATGCCGAAGAGCCAGGATATTAACATTGCTGGTCTCATAATATAAAAATAAAGTTTCCTTTCCATAGTCTCAAAAATTTCAGTGGTTTCTTTTTTTTGATAGTTTTCAACATGATAAACAAAGATTCTTGGCAAATACAACAACCCAGCCATCCAAGATATAACTGCTATTAAATGTAGTGACTTAAATAACAAATAATAATTCATAAATTTATAAATTTTTATTTATAAGATGTTTTAGAAGCTTAATATGATCTTCGTTATCATTCAAACAAGGTATCATATCAAAGTTTTTTCCCCCCGATTTTAAAAAACTCTCTTTACCTTGAATTGCGATTTCTTCTAAAGTCTCAACACAATCTGATGCAAAACCAGGACAAATTACTAAGATATTATTTATATTGTCGCTCGGTAATTCTTCTAAAGTTTTATCTGTATAAGGTTTTAACCATTGTTCGGGACCGAATCTTGATTGGAAAGTTGTTCTTATCTTAACATCTTTGAACTTTTCTGAGATTAGTCTTGTGGTTTTATGACAGTAACAATGATAGGGATCACCTTTATCAAAATATTTTTGTGGAATTCCATGATAAGAAGCAATTATAAGGTCTGGTTTCCAATTAATTTCTGAAATTTTTTTATTTAATGAATTTACTAGTGCATCAATATAAAGTTCCTCTGACTCATAATGTGGAACAATCTTTAAACTTGGTTGCCATCTCATTTTCATAAGAGATCTATATACTTCATCACATACTGTTGCTGTTGTTGCTGCAGCATATTGTGGGTATAGAGGAATAATTAAAAGGTGCTCACAACCAGCTTCGTGAAGTTTATTTATCTTGCTTTTAATACTTGGGTTTCCATATCTCATTGCATAATCGATTATAACGTTTTTATTTTCAATCAATTTGTCAATTTTTTCTGCCTGTAACTTTGTGTAGTATCTTAGAGGAGACATGTTTTCTTTTTCCATCCAAATTTCTTTATATGCTTTTGCAGTTTTTGAGGGCCTAAATGTTAAAATAAAAACATTCAGGATGAATTTCCATAATATAGGATTAACTTCTATAACTCTTCTATCGGAGAGAAATTCTTTAAGATACCTTCTTATATCAAACCAACTTGTGGATTCGGGAGTTCCAAGATTAATTAATAAAACTCCAGTTTTTCCAAAATTAATTTTTGGGTGGTCTTCCATTAATTAAACGATCTCACAGTTTTTACTAATTTTTCAACCATCTCAATTTTTGTTTGAGGTTGAATTCCATGTCCTAAATTAAATATATAAGGATGATCTTTAAATATATTTAAATATTTTTTAGTCTCTTTTTCTAAAGTATCTTCATCTTGTAACAGAATTTTTGGATCGAGACCCCCCTGAATCGGAATATCAATATTTTTTACAATATCTTTTGGATCTATATCATAATCGATGTTAACAGCACTTGGTTTAACAATATCACAAAAGTTCTTGTAGTCTTTTATACCTCTAGGAAAACATATAACTGGAACACCAAGGCTTTTAGTATACTCTACAAGACTTAATGTTGGTATATAAATATACTCAGGTATATTGTTTTCAAGCAGTCCAGCCCAACTATCAAATATTTGTATAATCGTGGCACCTGCTTCAACTTGATTTCTAATATGAATTTTGAGGAATTTATCAATGATAGATAACAATCGATTAATTAAAAATTCATCTTTAAAAAAATCTTCTTTAAGTTTTTTTTTAGGAGAAATTTTGTTTATCATGTATACCAAGATTGTCCATGGAGCACCGACAAAACCTATTAAGTCTTTTTCATCTCTGTTAATCTTATTTGATGTTATATTAATTGCCTTATAAACAGAATTTAACTTAAAAGAAAAATCTACCTCATCAATATTTTTTAAGTCATCTAGATTTAAATTGCCTAACTTTGGACCAAAATTTTTTTCAAACTCAACTTTCTGGTTTAGACCATATGGTAACATTAAAATATCTGAAAAAATAATTGCAGCATCAAAATTAAATCTTTCTATAGGTTGTAAGGTTATTTCAGACGCTAAATTTTCACTAAGACACAATTTTATAAAATCTTGATTTTTGCTCCTTATCTCACGAAACTCAGGCAAATATCTTCCAGCTTGCCTCATTAACCATATAGGATTAAGATTGCTCTCTTTTCCAACAATACATCTTTGAATTGGAGTCATTTATAAATAGATCAATTAATATTTATTGTATTAGTATTATGATATGTGAATTACGTAAATTATCTAATTTGCACACTTTATATACGATTTATTAACATTTAATCGTAAATTAAACGTCTATTTACCAATGTAAGTTAATAATTATTACCAATTAAAGAATTCTGGTTTTTAATTAATTAACATGTAAAAAAATGTTTAATATCACTAATTATTTATAATAATAATTACAGATATTTACTAATCACTAATTACTAAGTTTTTAGTGATATTTTATTGACATTTTATACATGAGAAACGAACATCAAATTTATCTAATCTCCGATTCAACCGGAGAGACTCTAGATAGAATCTTCTTAGCGCTAAAAGCACAGTTTACAAACTTTGAATATGAACTTAATAATTTTTCTTTCACCAGAACAGAAAATCAAATTCAGCAGATTTTGGAAAAAGCAAAGAAAAGAGAGAACCCAATTATACTTTATACAATCGTTAATAGTAAACTTGCCAAGTATTTAGCGGATCAAGCTCAATCAAAACAAATTCCCTGTTTTGGTGTTTTAGGTGATTTAATACTAAGCTTTTCTAAAATATTAAATCAAAGAGCATCACACGAACCAAGCGGTCAACACGTGCTTAATGAAGAATATTATCAAAGAATAGAAGCTATCCAATTTACAATGAACCACGATGATGGAAATCAAACTGATGATTTAGAGAAATCTGATATTATTTTGTTAGGGGTCAGTAGAACAAGCAAAACCCCAACCTCGATTTACTTGGCCAATAAAGGCTACAAAACTTCAAATATTCCATTAGTTAATGAAAAATCAATACCTACAAGAATAACTAAAAAGAACTTTAAACCTTGTATTGTTGGTTTAACAACTGAAGCTGAAAGATTGTTTGATATAAGAAAGAATAGACTGAATAGCTTGAAGGAAAATGAAAGTACGGAGTACACAAATTTAGAAAAAATTAAAGAAGAGGTTGAAAACTCAAAAAAAATTTTCAGAAAAAATCAATGGCCAACAATAGATGTTACAAGAAAGTCTGTTGAGGAAACCGCTGCTTCAATCATAAAAATTTATGAAATAAAAAATAGATAATGAAAATAGTATTGGCTTCGAAAAGCAAGGTTAGAAAAGATATATTAACTGAACACAATATAGATTGTGAAGTTATTCAATCAAACGTTGATGAAGATCCAATTAAAGATAGTTTAATCGCGGAAGGAGCGACACCTGAAATCATCTCTAAAAATCTAGCTGAGTTAAAAGCAAATAAAGTTAGTTCTAATGTGTATGACAAATTAGTATTAGGAGCTGATAGTGTAATAGATTTAAATGGTGAATTAATTTCAAAACCATCTTCAAGAGAAGAGGCGATGAATATATTAAGAAAATTGAATGGTAAGTCACATTATCTAATAAGTTCTGTTTGTATTTCAAAAAATAATTCAATGATTTGGAATCATACTGATAAAGCAAAGCTTACTATGAAAAATTTTTCAGAAGTAGAGCTAAAAGATTATTTAAACAAAATCCCAGATGAAGCATTATATGCTTATAATGTTTATCAAATAGAGGGAGAAGGAAAAAACTTATTTGAGAAAATTGAAGGTAATAAAGATACAATAATGGGTTTACCAATAACACAAATAAAAACATACATGGAAAACTACAAATGAAAAAATTTTTAGTAATTGGTGATCCAATTGAGCACTCACTTTCACCAAAATTACACAATTATTGGTTTAAACAAAATAATGTTGATGCAATTTATGAAAAAAAAAAAATTAATGAACTAGAACTAAAGGATATTGTATCTCGAGTTAGGAAAAATGAAATTTTTGGAGTGAATGTAACCGTTCCCTATAAATCAAAAATAATTAAATACTTAGACTTACTTAGTGATGATGCCAGTGCCACTGAATCTGTAAACACAATACTTAAAAAAGAGAACAAAATTTTTGGATTTAATACAGATGTAGATGGTTTTGAGTTATCCTTGTTAAATTATATCGATAAAATAAGAAATAAAACTGTCCTAATTTTAGGAGCTGGAGGTGTTGCACCATCTATAATTTATGTTTTAAAAAAAATTAAAGCATCAAAAATTTTAATTACTAATAGAACAAAGATTAAATCAGAAAATTTGAAAACTAGATTCAGTGATATCGATGTAGTTGATTGGGGAGAGACACCAGCTGCCGATGTTGTAATAAATGTAACGAGCTTAGGCCTTAACCCTAATGATAAAATTGATATAGATTATGATAAAATTGGTAAGGATAAGTTTTTCTATGATGTAATATACAAACCATCAAAAACATTATTTTTAGATGAGGCAAAAAAAAGAGGCAATATAATTGAAAACGGCAAAATGATGTTTGCTTATCAAGCACAAAAAGCATTTGAATTGTGGAATAATTTAAAGCCAGAAATTAATGAACAGGTCTTAAATCTTTTAGATGATTAGAATAGCAATACTAGGAGATATAGGTGCTGGCAAAAGCTTTGTTTCCAAACAATTTAATTGTCCACTCTTTAATGCTGATAAAGAAGTTGCTGAAATTTATAAAAATGACAGATCTTGTTATCAAAAAATTAAAAAAGCATTGCCTAAGTATATTATTTCAGATCACCTAGATAAAAAATTTTTACTGAAAGCTGTACTGGATAGTAAAAATAATCTTAAAAAGATTTCAAAAATTGTTCATCCAATTGTTAGAAATAGGATGAATAAATTTTTAATCAAGAATAAAACTAAAAAATTAGTAGTACTAGACATTCCTTTATATTTAGAAAATAAACTAAATAAGAGGGGAGATGTTTTAATTTTTGTGGAAGCAAAAAGAAAAGATATTCAAAAAAGATTAGAGAAGAGGAAATATTTTAATAAAAAACTAAACAGAAATTTGAAAAGCTTACAGTTACCATTAACCAAAAAGAAAAAATTATCTAATTTTGTTATCAAGAATACATTTAATGCAACAAAAATTAAAAATGATGTTAAACATATAAAAACTCAAATCTTAAATATATGAAAGAAATAATTTTAGATACTGAAACAACTGGACTATCTGTTAAAGATGGTCACCGCATCGTAGAAATTGGTTGTATAGAACTTGATAACCTAGTTCCGACAAAAAATATATTTCATTGCTATTTAAATCCAGAGAGAAAAGTATCCGAAAAGGCATTTGAAGTTCATGGCTATTCCGATCAATTTTTATCTAATAAAAAAAAGTTTTTTGAAATAGCAGATGATTTTTTAAATTTTATTAAAGATAAAAAAATTATAATACATAATGCGGAATTTGATATTTCACATTTAAACAACGAACTATCTATTGCCGGTAAACCAGAAATTAATAAAGAACATACTGTAGATACACTAGACCTAGCTAGGAACAAATTCCCTGGTTCAGGTATAAGTTTGGATGCTCTGTGCAAGAGATTTAGAATAGATAATTCAAAAAGAGAAAAACACACTGCGTTAATTGATTGTGAACTACTTGCAAAAGTTTATATAAATCTACTAGATCAAAAAGAGCCTAAACTAAATTTTTCAAACTCTGTTGATATTAATTCTGTCGAAACTCAAAATAAAAATATTACTTATTCAAAAAAAATTGTTTATCCCACATCAGAAGAGCTTGAACAACACAGGGAATTTTTGAAGAGAGATTTAAAAAAAAATTTTTATTGATTTGATCTTTGCTCGTATAATTTGTTAAAATCAATTTCACCTGAAAAATTAGCCTCTGGAAATCCAGAGTGTCTGAGTATTTGAACAAAAGCTTCGCGTATTTTTGGAAAAACTTCTATTTGTAAATCACAAAGTATAAATTTTTTCATTTCATTTTTTTCTATTTTTGTATCTTCAATTTCAACAACTGTTGAATGGAGAAGTTCAAAGAGTGCTTTTTTTTTACTTTCTTCTACATCTGTGTATTTAAGTTTGGTAAAAACTTCTATCATTTTATTTTTTAGTGGTTTTGACGTTATATCTAAAGTGATTTTATATTTTGATATTCGTTCTCTTGCTAAAAGAAGGGTTTCCACATCTGGTATTTCAACAGATAAATCTTTTGTGTAGGTAACTATGATTTTATGTTTAACAGGCATTATTTTTCATCCATATCTTTATATTCACCTTCAATAAAATCTTTTTTTTCGTAGGTATTATTTTTTTTATTAAATTTTTTAGAAAAAGCATTAAAGATAAGTTTTCTCGTAATTGGAATAATTAAAAGTAACCCCAAACAATCTGTGGCGAAACCGGGAATGATTAAGAGAATGGCAGCAAATGTTAGGGCGGCGCCTGACACAATTTCATAAATTGGAACTTCATTTTTAACTAATTGGGCCATCCCAGATTTTAAAGTGTTAAATCCCTCATATCTTGCATAGGCAACCCCAATAATTGCTGTCAGCAAAATTAAACTAATTGTATTAAATGCTCCAATAGAGGATCCAATTTTAATAAATAAGTAAATCTCAATTAAAGGAATAGATAAAATAAGAATTAATACTGAGTTCATTTGTCTACAATGTAAATTGCCAGTTGAAATTAGGCAACATAGTAAATATTATTATCATATGAGTTATAGCTTTGAATATATCGATATTATCCTTCTTGCAATGATTGCAGGGTTTATATTTTTAAGATTAAGAGGAATTTTAGGAAAAAAATCAGGCTTTGAAGAAGATATTAACCAAAGCTTTCCTCATGAGACGCCAGTTGTTAAAACAGACGTAAAGTTAAACGCTGATACATTTGATGATAATGCTAAAAAAGAATTTTTAAAAGGTGCGCAAATTGCTTACGAAACGATTGTCACAAGTTTTTCCGAAGGAAAGTTAAAGGATATCAAATCATTGTTAGGTAAAGAAGTTTATGATCAATTCGATCAAGCAGTAAAGGACAGAAAATCTAAAAATTTATCTTCTAACACTACTTTTATAGGAATTAATTCTGCAGAAATTAAAAATCATGAACAAAATAAAAATATGTTAGAGGTAACCGTAGAGTTTGTAAGTGAAATCATTTCACATATTAAGGACAAAGAAAACAAAACAGTTTCAGGAGATCCTGAGAAAATAAAAAAAGTTCATGATATTTGGAAATTTTCTAAAGATAGTAGATCTGTAAATCCAAATTGGGTACTAATTGATACCCAAGCTTAATTGACAAACAAACTTTCAGATAAAGATAAAAAAGACTGGCAAAATTTTCTAGAAAGCTCAGAAAAGTTAGACAATAAAGATAAAGAAACTCTAGATCACCAGAATAGAATTGGAGAGAAAGTTATAGATCTTCATGGATTTACTCTTGAGGAGGCAAATCAAAAAGTTTCTGAATTTATCCAAGATTGTTATGATCAAAATGTAATAAAAATAAATATAATCACAGGCAAGGGACTTAGATCAAAAAATTTAGATGATCCATATCAATCTAAAGATTTAAGTATACTGAAGCACTCTGTACCTAACTACATTAAAGATAGCCCTCACCTAATGTCAAAAATTATCAAAATTGATCAGCAAGCTGTTGATAGTCCTTCAAAAGGAAATTTTGAGGTTTATTTAAAAAAGAAGTTATAGAATAAACTTAGAAAGATCGGTATCTTTTACTAGTTCACCAATATTTTTCTTAATATATTCAGAGTCCACTGTTATTTTTTCACCAGCTCTATCTGTAGCTGTAAAACTAATTTCATCTAGAACTCTTTCGATAATGGTATGAAGACGTCTTGCACCAATATTTTCAACAGTTGTATTTACTTCGCTTGCAATATTAGCAATAGTATCAATACCGTCGTCTGTGAATTCAAGATCTACATTTTCAGTTTTTAAAAGTGCCTTATATTGTTTTATCAAACTGTTATCTGGTTCTTTCAAAATTCTTTTAAAATCATCACTGTTTAATGCATCAAGCTCAACTCTTATTGGAAGTCTTCCTTGAAGTTCCGGTAAAAGGTCAGATGGTTTTGCTAATTGGAACGCTCCTGATGCAATAAATAAAATATGATCAGTTTTAATAGGACCATATTTCGTACTTACAGTTGTTCCCTCAATCAAAGGCAATAGATCTCTTTGAACCCCTTCTCTTGAAACATCTCCTCCAACACGATCAGTTCTAGCTGAAATTTTGTCAATCTCATCTAAAAATACAATACCATTATTTTCTGTTGAATTTTTTGCAGCTTTAATAATTTTATCTTGTTCAATTAATTTATCAGACTCCTCATTGATTAAAATTTCATGAGATTCTTTTACACTCATTTTCTTCTTCTTTGGTTTTTGGCCCATTGATTTTCCTAAAACATCAGAAATATTTATCATGCCAACATTAGCACCTGGCATTCCTGGTATTTCAAAAGATGGCATTTGATTACTTTCTGCAACAGCGATTTCAATCTCATTGTCATCTAAATCTCCATCTCTCAACCTTTTTCTAAAACTTTCTCTCGTAGCAACACTTGCTTTGTTGCCGACTAATGCGTCTAAAACCCTTTCCTCAGCTAACTTTTGTGCTTGGGCGTGGACTTCTTTTCTTTTTTTTACTTTTTCCATTGAGATAGCAATCTCTAACAAATCCCTTACAATTTGTTCGACATCTCTTCCAACATATCCTACTTCTGTAAATCTTGTTGCTTCAACTTTTACGAAAGGCGCTTCAGCAAGCTTTGATAGTCTTCTTGAAATTTCTGTTTTACCAACTCCTGTTGGTCCAATCATAAGTATATTTTTGGGTAAAACTTCATCTTTCATATCTCCAGATAAAGCCTGTCTTCTCCATCTATTTCTTAATGCTATAGCTACCGCTCTTTTTGCTTTGTTCTGTCCAACAACAAATCTATCTAGCTCTGAAACAATTTCTCTTGGGGAAAGTGAATTTTCAATAGTTGAATTTTCTTTTGCAACCTTTTCTTTTGGAAATGTAGTTACGTTAGTTTTTTCCATTTTATATTTTCTCCATACTTAAGGATTTATCACTATCCATTAATACCTTCGCAGCTGCTAAAGCATAATTTCCACCTGAACCAATTCCAATAACATCTCCTTCTGGCTCTAAAACATCTCCAGTTCCAGAAATTATAAAGCTTTTTTCTTTATCAGCTATAGCCATTAATGCTTCCAGTCTTCTTAAATATTTATCAGTTCTCCAATCTTTAGCTAGTTCGACAGCAGCTCTTGTTAAATTACCTGCATGTTTTTCTAATTTAGACTCTAATCTCTCAAATAATGTTAATGCATCAGCTGTTGATCCAGCAAATCCAGCAATCACATTTCTTTTCTCAATCTTTCTAACTTTGTTAGCAGTTTTTTTAATTACAGTATTTCCCATACTGACCTGTCCGTCACTCGCGACTACTACATCATTATTTTTTCTAACCAAAACTATTGTTGTCATGCAGTATAAATGGATACTAAATTTGATAGTTCAAGCCCAGGTTTAGTATTATTGCCATAATTGAATTATATATATATACCTCTTTTAAATTATGAAGCGTAAAGCAAAAATAAGCAGAAAGACAAAAGAAACCAACATCAATGTTGAACTTAACATAGATGGAAAAGGTAAATACAAAGTTGACACAGGCATAGGATTTTTAGATCACATGCTTGAACAACTATCAAAGCATTCTTCAATGGATATGAATATAAAAGCTAAGGGTGATACACACATTGATCTTCATCACACTACAGAGGATACGGGTATTGCAATCGGTGAATGTTTAAAAAAAGCATCTAAAAAGTTTGTTGGCATTAAAAGATATGCACACGCAATGATACCAATGGATGAAACGCTTACTCGAGTTGCAATCGATGTGTCTAATAGACCTTACTTAATTTGGAAAGTGAAATTAAAAGTGGAAAAGCTAGGTGAAATGGATACAGAGCTTTTCAAAGAGTGGTTTCAAGCTTTTTCACAATCAGCAGGAATTACTTTACATGTTGAAAATATTTACGGTGATAATAGTCACCACATAATAGAGTCTTGTTTTAAAGGCTTAGCAAGATCTTTAAGAGCTGCATTGGAAATGGATCCAAGGAACAAAACTACTATTCCTTCTACTAAAGGCTCTTTATAAAATTAATGAATGTCACAATTGTTGACTATAACTCAGGCAATATAAGCTCAGTAATTAATTCTTTCACTGAGGTTGCAAAAGGTACAGTTAATCTAGAAGTAACTTCAGATTTAAATAAAATTAAATCAAGCGACAAAGTCGTGTTACCTGGACAAGGTTCATTTAAGAGCTGCATAGACGCTTTAAACAGCATAAATGGTCTAACAGATATTTTAAATGAGTTTGTGATAAATAAAAAAAAACCACTTTTTGGAATATGTGTGGGCTTGCAAATGTTTGCTGATGTTGGTTATGAAGAAACCGAGACAAAAGGATTGGGGTGGATATCTGGAAAAGTATCAAAAATTGATAACAAAAATGGAAAATATAAACTTCCACATATTGGCTGGAACCAAATAAATATTGTTAAGGATAGCAAAATTTTTAAAGATGTGGAAAATAATTCACATATGTATTTTGTACATAGTTATGAGTTTATTCCTGAAGATAAAGACGTGATTTCAGCAACAACAGATTATTCCTCTAAAGTCATTTGCTCTGTCGAAAAAGATAATATCTTTGGAACTCAATTTCATCCAGAAAAGAGTGATAAGATTGGGCTTAAAATAATTAAGAACTTTATAAATATATAAGAGATATTCGTATGAAAAAATTTTTAATCTTATTAATTTTCGTTTTTTTTAATAGCACAATAGCATGGTCTGATAGTCATAAAACAAAATTTAAAGACATTAAGGGATTTAAAAAACAATTTATTTCTATGTCTGAAAAAAAAGTAAATAGAATTAAGGAAGTAAAAAAATCAGATGGCTTTCCAGTTTACGAAGGTGAAACTAGTATTCAGTTTACAGTAAATAGAGAAGATGCAGGATGTGGTAAAGGAAAAGCACAAACCACCCAAATTCAGTGTGATGGCAAAGGCAATAGAAGCAGACAAGAATTACATTTGGGTGACATGAAGTTAAAAAATAAAGAGTATATTTATGAGTATGCAGTCTATTTTGATGAAAGTTACGAGCCTCTTAAGAAAGGTGCTGTAGTTATAATTGGTCAAATGCATACAGACAATAAAGCCAAAGGTTGTCATAGTTGTTGTCATTTCTGGTTCCAGGATTTTAAATATAAAGGAGAACATAATTATAGCTGGGCAAGCAAGGCAGCATATTCATCTGAGCCAGTAATAATCGGAAAAATAGATGATCTTAAAGGAAAATGGACACATATTAAATTTCATGTCTTATGGAAGCTAGATGAAACGGGCAGATTTAAAATTTATAAAAATAATGAAGTAATTGCTGATCTTAAAAATATTAAAACTTTAGCTGATACATGTACAGGTGGTTATATGAAAATGGGAATTTATAGGCACAGAACTATAGGATATTGGAATTCTGATTGGGAAAGTTTGCAAGATCAAACAGTCTATCTGGACAGTATAGTCTTAAGAAAACCAAAAAAAGATGAAAAATTTAAAAAAAGTAAATGAAGATTTTTCCTGCAATAGATATCAAAGACAAAAAATGTGTAAGACTAATAAAGGGAGAATTTGAGAATAAAACTGAATACGGGATGTCTCCATTTGAACAAGCTTCAAAATATAAAGATTATGGATTTAAAAATTTACACATTGTAGATTTAGATGGAGCCTTAACAGGGGAGACTGTTAATTTGGATATCATTCAAGAAATAGTAAAGAAGTGTGATCTTAAAATTGAAATTGGTGGTGGAATTAGAAACTTTGAAAGCATCAAAAAATATACTGATGCTGGTGTTGAAAAGGTTATTTTAGGAAGCGCGGCTATCAAAGAGAAAGACTTTTTAAAAGGTGCTTGTGAAAAGTTCCCTAATAAAATTGCATTAGGCCTAGATGCAAAAGATGGATATTTGTCAGTTTCAGGATGGAAAGAAAACTCTAATCAGCTGACTTTGGATTATTTAAAAGAGGTGAATAACTTTGGAGTAAGTAGATTAATTTATACAGACATCAATAAAGATGGAATGAAGCAAAGTCCTAATTTCAAGGAGACTGAGGTAGTGGCTAATAATTCGAATTGTCCAGTAATAATATCCGGCGGGGTATCAAATATAGATGATATTAAAAAAGCAAAAGAATTAAATAACGAAAATATTGAAGGGATAATTGTTGGGAAAGCTATATATGATGGAGATATTAAGTTAGAAGAACTTGCGAAAGAAATAGATGCTTAAAAATAGAATTATCCCTTGTTTAGATGTTAAAAATGGAAGAGTTGTCAAAGGTATAAATTTTGTTGATCTAAAAGATGCTGGAGATCCAGTTGAACAAGCAAAAATTTATAGTGATGGTGGTGCTGATGAAATATGTTTTTTAGATATCACAGCATCAAACGAAAATAGAGATACTATTTACGATGTGGTTAAGGAAACCTCAAAAAAATGTTTTGTGCCTTTGACAGTTGGAGGAGGTGTGAGAAGTGTTGATGATATAAACAAACTTTTAAACTGTGGTGCAGACAAAGTTTCTATTAATACAGCCGCAGTCCAAAACCCAAGTGTTGTCAAAGAAAGCTCTAAAAAATTCGGTTCACAATGTATTGTGGTTGCAATAGATGCAAAAAAAAAAGGAGACACATGGGAAATATTTACCCATGGTGGTAGAAAAGAAACAGGAATTAATGCAATAGAATTTGCCCTTAAAATGGAAAAAAGTGGAGCAGGGGAATTACTTGTTACCTCAATGGATAAGGATGGCACTCAATCCGGATATGATATTGAATTAATGAAAACTATTTCTGAAAGTGTAAATATTCCTGTCATTGCATCTGGGGGCGTTGGAACTTTAGATCATTTGGTTGATGGAATAAAATCAGGTGCTAGTGCAGTTTTAGCTGCATCAATATTTCATTATGGCACATACTCAGTTAATGAAGCAAAGCAGTATTTGGCTTCAAAAGATATACCTGTTAGGATTTAGTATGCTTAAAATTTTAGAGGATCTATTTACTCTTGCAAGAGAAAGAAAAAAGAACCCAGCCGAGGGATCTTATACGAATAAACTCTTAGAAGATAAAACTTTAGCAAAAGAAAAGGTTCTAGAGGAAATAGATGAGCTAATTGAATCTGTTGAAAAAAATACAAATAAAATTCATGAGGCTGCAGATGTATTCTATCACTTAGTTATGTACCTCGAAAGAAATAATATAAAAATAGAAGAGGTGATGGAAGAATTAAATTCCAGAAAAAAAAATAAATAAAATTATGGAATTTGTTAAGTCACTTATTGAACAACACAAAATGACACCCCATCCTGAAGGTGGACATTACATTGAGGTATTTAAAAATAAAGATGTGAGCCATATTTATTTTTTATTGGAAGGCCATGAACATTCTCATTGGCATAGAATAACTAAGAATGAAACAGTACACTTTTATTCTGGAGATCCTTTAGAAATA
>LUMC01000399.1_pt1 | contig 15389 bp, 18 predicted proteins | sample 729671 | NCBI WGS metagenome assembly LUMC01 (sample SAMN03860273, study PRJNA289734) | marine metagenome | biome: seawater column; feature: ocean; material: water; isolation source: Red Sea water column Station 91 - depth 10m | place: Saudi Arabia: Red Sea | collected 2011-10-15 | depth 10 m | reverse complement strand
AGATTTTTAAATCAATTTTCTAATTCAAAACATAATGTTGTAAAACTAGGACTCATAACTATTTATTTTGATTTTCTAAATCATTTTGAAGAAAAGGAAGTAAGTAAAATTAAAACAATTGTTTTTAACTGGACAAAAAACAGTAGCGATTGGATGATTCTTGCTCAAGGCATGAAGCTTCTAGAAAAGCTTTCAATGTCAGACAAGTCTCTTAAATTAAAGCTGATAGAAGTCGCTAAGAGATTGAAAAATGATGAAAGAAAAGTTGTTAGAACAAAGGCTCAAAAAATTTTAGAAGATAACTAGTCTTGTTTGTTTTGTAGCTTTTGCTTTTTTATTGGACTGGAACCAGTTTCTAAAATTTCTTTATAAGCTTTATCAAAAGCCTCTAACTGCCAACCTGACATTCTTGATCTGCTTATTTCAATTACTTGTTTTTTCTCTTCATCTGTAAATTTTGACCACTTAGCTATTTCAGGCGTAGTCCTTGCACATCCATAGCATAAGTCACTACCAGGATCTGTTACACAAACACTTATACATGGCGAAGGAATTGTCATAATGAGATATTAATGCTTTTGTATTTCTTTAATTAATCCATTTGAAGCAATCTCTAATGAGCTTTTTGGATCACTGACACCTTCAGGACCACATTGGAAATAGCTTGTAAAAATATCTTCATTTTTTGCTGTATACTGCCCACCCAAAAAATACCTACGTCCTTTAAAATTTTTCAACAACTCTCCAATTATTTTTCCTTCTAATGATGATTCATCAAATTTTCCTTCACAAAAGATACCAATGTCATAATTTCCTAATTGATTAATTAAATTTGTTTCCTTTAAAAAGTATTTTGCACCGTTTTCAATTTCACAGCCAAGAATTTGATTTAATGTAAATGTTAAACCACCAGCTGCTCCTGAGTTAATTTCAGTTGGATTTAAACCTAAAATAAGCTCTTTATCAATTAGTGTTATCAATCTCTCAACCTCTAATTTGTGTTTCTCAATATCTTTCTCAGATAAACCTTTTTGAGGTCCAAAAATATCAAAAGCTGAATTCTCACCAAGCAAAGAAATATTGGTATCACTTAAAATTCTATTTTCTAAATTAGATTTAAAATTTGTTGCTTTAACTTGATCTATATAAGAAAAGTCTTTGGGAACAGGATTTACTATAATTTCACCATTAGAGATGAATTCCATACCCAACTTACTTAAGAGGCCTATTCCAAAATCAATAGTTTTTGAGCCACCTGTTCCAAGAACTTCTGTTTTTTGAACTGCCTCAAGCAAACATCCTGTATTTATCGACATGGATTCATTTTCTGAATCAACACCAATTAATTTAGCTGATTCAAAAAAAACACTCCCATTTATGTTTAATGATTCAACTACTGAGAGAGAATTATCACAATTCAAAGCTTCAAAACTTTCATGAGTTTGAAAATTGTGACTTTTAAAAATTTCTGTACTTTCTTGCCCACCATCAGTAACGCTGAAAAAGTCTGCATTAATATTTGAATCCAAAAACTTACTTTGAACAATATTAAGCACTTCTATGGCGCTTAACGTCCCAGAAAACTTATCACTAAAGACAGCAATATTCATGTATGTATTTTATTTAATTCTTAGTAAGTTGCCAGCATATTTAAACTAGGAAAGTATGAAAATAGGATTTTTAACAGATGTTGATGGATACAGGGCCCCAATACACCCTGAATCTATTGAGAAATATTCATTCGATGTTCATTTGGAGAAAAATATATTTGATTATCTAAATTATGCAGATTCTTCCCTAGACAATGTAAAAACTATATCTAACTTAAGTGATTTAGACATTGTTGCCTGTGTAGAAAATATTCAGGATAAAACAATAAAGGAACTTAAAGAAGGAGCAGTTCTTATTGGTATATTTGATTTTGATAAGATCGAAGAGATAAAAAGTTTAAGACCTGATCTAAAAGTACTAAGTTTTTTTAAACTTCCTAGGATCTCAAGAGCTCAAAACCTAGACGCACTTTCTTCTCAGGCAAACTTGCTTGGATACGCCTCAGTCTTACGAGCAGCAAAAGAGACATCAGACGTTGTACCAATGATGACAACTGCAGCAGGAAATATACAGCCGTCAAAAGTATTAATTCTTGGAGTAGGAGTTGCAGGCCTTCAAGCAATTGCCACTGCAAAAAGACTTGGGGCTAGAGTGTGGGCTTTTGATATTAGAAAAGATGCCAAGGACCAAGTGGAGTCTTTAGGTGCTAAATTTGTTGAAGCAAGTACTGAAGCTCAAGATAGCGTATACGCACAAGAAGTCTCAGAAGAAGAGAACCAGAAAATTCAAGAAGCATTAAAGAAACAAGTAATTGATAGTGATATTGTTTTAACATTTGCTCAAATACCAGGAAAGAAAGCACCTGTCTTGATTGAAAAGTCAACTGTTGAAAACATGAAAGAGAATTCTGTAATTATTGACCTAGCTGCTGGTACTGGTGGAAACTGTGAAGGCACAGAGGTGAACAAAGTTGTTGAGATTAATGGTGTAAAGATAGTTGGTGAAACAGATATCTTAAACACTGTTAAACATGCAGCTACAAAGCTGTATTCAGAGAATGTAAGAAATTTAATTGAAATGTATATAGAAAATAGTGACGATGAGATTTTTGTGGAGATGAGTTCATAATGGAAGCAACGTTCTTACTTACATTGTTGATAACGTTTTTAGCAAGCTTTATTGGATATGAACTTATATCTAAAATTCCACAGACATTACACACACCGTTGATGTCTGGTTCCAATGCTATTTCTGGAATTACATTGATTGCAGCAATTCTTATATACCCAGAAGTAGGAGAGTCTCAATTACTTAAAATTATTGTTTTAATTGCAATAGCATTTGCGACTCTTAATATTGTTGGCGGGTTTTCAGTGACTGGTCGAATACTAGAAATGTTTAAGAAAAATGATTGAAATAATACTACTTGTCTCATCTATTTTATTTATCTTTGCTTTGAAGCTATTTGGAAGACCTTCAACAGCACATAGAGCAAATACATTTGCTATGTTGGCTATGGCACTAGCTGTCTTTAGTGCTTTTAATTTTGATTTTTCAAAATATGATTCTGCTTTTTACATCACAATTGTTGTTTCAGGACTTCTTGGAGTTTTAATATCAAAAAGAGTTCAGATGACACAAATGCCAGAACTAGTTGGTTTATTTAATGGCTTTGGTGGAGGAGCTTCCGGTGCAATTGCATATGTAGAGCTATCCGGTAATTCTTTACCACTTTCTGATGTTTTCGTAGCAATCTTTTCAATGGTTATTGGAATATTTACATTCTCGGGAAGCCTTGTGGCTGTAATGAAACTACGTGGCAAACTAAATAACTTCAATAAAAAATTAGCAGATATATTTTCAGTGTTTCTACCTACGATAATTGTTATTCCAGCTGTTTTAGAAATGGATGACCTTTTAATGGAATTTATTATATTAGTTGCATTAATTGCTGGAGTTATAAGAGTTGCCGTCATTGGTGGAGCAGACATGCCAGTTGTCATAGCATTCTTAAATTCGCTATCTGGAATTGCTGCAATGTCAGCAGGCTTTATTGTAAATAGTATTATTTTGATTGTAGCTGGCGCCTTAGTGGGCGCATCAGGAATAATTCTTACACTCCTTATGTGTGCTGCAATGAATCGTACGCTTCGAGACGTTCTTAAAGGTGGTTTTGGAACTACAACTATTAACAATGAATATGAAAAAGATCCAATTAGCACTTTGCCAGAAGATGTTGCAATCCAGCTAAGCTAAGCGGAATCTGTAGTTATTGTTCCAGGATATGGAATGGCAGTAGCTCAAGCACAGGCTGCAGTTAAAGAATTAACAAATACCTTAAAAGATAAAAACATTGAAGTGAAGTTTGCTATACATCCAGTTGCTGGAAGAATGCCTGGACATATGAATGTACTCTTAGCTGAGGTAGATATTGACTACGAAGATATGTTTACATTAGAAGATATAAATTCTGAGTTTTCCTCAACAGATGTTGTAATAGTTCTTGGAGCAAATGATGTTGTTAATCCATTAGCCAGAACTGATGAAGATTCGCCTATTTATGGAATGCCAATATTAGATGTTGACCTAGCAAAACAAGTTATTGTGATAAAAAGATCTATGTCACCAGGCTATGCAGGTATTGCAAATCCATTATTTATTAACGACAATGCAAAAATGCTTTTTGCAGATGCAAAAGAAGGATTAGAAGATATAATTAAGTCTTTTGAACTAGTTTAAGGATAAATTAAAAATTATGTCATTAATCGATGGTGTATACACAGATTTAGAAAAACCACTACTTTATATTCATATTTTTGCTGGGTTTGTGTCTTTGGGAACAGCTTACCTAATATTATTTCTGAAAAAAGGGGACAAACGTCATAAAAAGTATGGAATATATTACGTCTATGGTATGTCAATTATTTTTGTAACCGCTATACCACTCAGCATGATGGGTGTTGTGCAACCATTTTTGTTTGCTATTGCAATTTTTTCCTTTTATTTTGCTTTTGCTGGATATAGACAAGCAAAAATACGAACTGGCGCAAGGGAAAATGTGGATAAAGCTCTCACATTGCTAATGTTCATTGCCGGAGTATTGTTGTTTCTAAACGCAGCAGGACTAATCAATTATGGTTTTTATGGTCAGTTTGAAGGTATGAATACTATATCAATAATTTTTGGAATTGGATGTATGTATATCACAGCATATGATCTCAACAGATATAGAAAAACAGATAAACCAAATTTTTACGACAGAACCAACACTCATTTAAATCTTATGCTCGCTGGAACAATTGCTGCTACTACCGCATTTATCAGTACTATTGAATTGTTTCCACAGGAGTGGATGAACTGGGCAATGCCTAACGTATTTATAGTTCCAGTTATTGTGTATTTCTCTAGAAGAGAGTTAGCTAAAAAAGCTACTTAATTGCTTTTGCTAAGTTAAGTACATCTCTCATTGTTTTGACAATCTCATCAGGTTTGTATAAATAGGTCTGTCAGATACTCATCATCTCCATCAAACTCACCTCGCCAATTAATCTTCAATCCCATATCAAAGCTCTCTGGAAAAAAAGCAAAGAAGGAGACGTATGTTGTAGTGTTGCGTCCATGAGTTCTTGTGTATACCACTACCTCACATTTGTATCCATCTAGTTCACCAAATATTCTTTTCTTTCTGAATATGTTTTTAGAGGGTATATATGTAAATCCTAAAGTTTTCGAAGCAGTTGAAAGGGCTTTATTTATCCTTTTATTTGATGCAGCGATTAGCCATATAATTCCAACTATAAATAAGGCTGGTATTGCGATTGCATTAACATTTTCCATAGTTGTATTATAGAATTATATGTTTTTGAAAATGTAGCGATTGAAAATCTCCATCTTCTCTTTCCAATCATCTTTGTAGTAATGCTGTACAGTCCCAGCTACAGAGGATAGTAAGGCATTTCCATCTTGAGGAGTAAAACAGTATCCAGTAAGTGTATTTTCTTTAACATGTAAAGACTGTTCGGCAACAACACCGTGTGATAAAAGTCTTCCGTGATATCCATGATCTCTACCAAAAGAAAAAACTTTGTTTGAAGACATTTTCTCAGTAGCCATCAAAAACTCACTAGCATGAAGGTTTTCCATGATGTCTTCATATTTGACAACATCTTTAAAAGTAAGTGAAAACCATAGAGTATGCATATATTGTGTAGGTAGCTTGATAGCTGAGGAAAAGAGGTTTAACTTTTTCCCTTCTTGAGCAAATAATTCATGTACGTCACGAGCATGATGAGTGCCAAATTCCTGATTGCTGTGTTTTGTAATTGTTGGTGAAGGAGAGAAAGAATCATTTTGAGACACATCATTAGCTCTTCTGAGACACACAAACTTTCCTTCTACTAGTTCTCTCTGTTCATCAAGCGCAAAGCTCTTGACTATTGAGGCAATGTTATGGGTATTACATGAAGCAATAAGATATTTGTTTGAATCTTCTTTTAATATTTCGTTATTAATTCCCCATGCAAAAAAGGGACCAAATCCATGTTCAGATCCTTGTGCCATGAATCTCTTATTCTGATCAAGAGACGAGTAAACATTATCCCAATTATCATTTCCACTTGGTGTGCAGTCGATAATGACATCTGAGTCAGCATAAGCTTGCTCAACATCAGAAGTTTCATTAAACCCTAGTTGATGAAATTCGCTGAGTGCATCACCAGTAGAAACAATTTTTGCTCCTTTTCTTATTAGGGATTCAACTTTTCCTCTCTCATCTGACAGTGGTGTTCTTTTAAAAAATATTACATTATCTAATCCAAGTGAATCTTTGTGATCTGCGAGTAACCCTATTAGTGGTTCGCCGATTGTTCCCGTGCCAATTACTAGTACGTTCTTAGACATATAGTTTCCCCCCTATATAATTAGAGAATAGAGGGGGAAATTTTTTAAATCCAATTATGGACAATAAACTTATTTATGAATTCTCTAGTCAGAAAACTGATGGTGATGCATCATTAAGTAACCTTCTTGGTGGTAAGGGTGCAAATCTTGCAGAAATGTCCAAACTTGGCATACAAGTTCCTCCAGGTTTTACTATCACAACTGAAGTCTGTAATTATTTTTCAAAGAACAAAAAATTACCTGATGGATTAAAAGAGGAAATAATTAACTATGTTTCAAACTTAGAAAGCCTATCTCAAAAAAGTTTTGGCAATAGTGAATCACCACTTTTATTATCAGTGAGGTCAGGAGGCATGATTTCTATGCCTGGAATGATGGATTCAATTTTGAACATAGGTCTTAATGACGACAATGTTCAAAACCTTGCTAAGGCTTTTAATGATGAACGCTTTGCCCTTGATTCATATAGAAGATTGATTCAAATGTATTCCAATGTTGTGCTTGGTGTAGAGATGGATAGGTTTGAAGCAGTTATTGCTAATAAAAAACGTATGGATAACGTTACGTCTGATGCTGATTTTAATGTTGACCAGCTTGATTGGATAATTAATGCATATAAAAATACTGTAGAGAGATTTACAAATTCTCCATTTCCTCAAGATCCACATGAACAATTAGTAGGAGCTATTGAAGCTGTTTTTAGTAGTTGGCAAAATAAAAGAGCAATTACATATAGAAAGATAAACAACATACCTGACTCTTTAGGAACCGGCGCAACAATTCAAACCATGGTATTTGGTAATTTAAATGACAAATCTGGAACGGGAGTTGCGTTTACTAGAAACCCTTCGAATGGGTCCAAAGAGCTTTATGGAGAATACCTAATTAATGCACAGGGAGAAGATGTTGTTGCTGGTATCAGAACACCTCATCCAATTAAGAATGATGACTCCGTTGAACAAGAGTCATTGGAGTCAAAATTCCCGAATGCATATAAAGAAATTAAAGAAATTGCATCAAAACTGGAAAGTCATTTCAAAGAAGTACAAGATTTAGAGTTTACGATTGAAAATGAAAAAGTTTATTTGCTTCAAACAAGAAAAGCTAAGAGAACTGCTCAGGCCAGTATAAAAATCGCTATTGATTTACATAACGAGGGCATTACAACAAAAGAAGAATCATTGATAATGGTCGATGCGAATAGTATTACGAATGTTTTACATCCTCAATTTGTCCAATCACAAGAGAAAGCTCTTTTTACCAAAGCGCTTAATGCTTCTCCTGGAGCAGCTGTTGGAGAGATTGTATTTGATGCAGACAAAGCAGAAAAAGAGGCTAATAGAGGAAGAGATGTAATTTTAGTTAGAGACGAAACAAGTCCAGAAGATATTCATGGAATGCATTCATCTGTTGGGATTCTCACAACAAAAGGTGGCATGACAAGTCACGCTGCAGTTGTTGCTAGGGGAATGGGTAAGCCATGTGTTGTAGGTGCAGAAGGTTTGACTATAGATGTTGAAAACAAAACAATAGGCAATGGAGAGAGAGTGTTAACGGAAGGAGACATTATTTCCATAGATGGATCTTTAGGTGAAGTTTATATTGGAGAGCTGGAAACTGAGCCACCAAGGCCATCAGATGAATTCAACACTCTTATGGATTGGTGTAGTGAGTACAAGAGATTGGCAGTAAGAGCAAATGCAGAAACAGTACTAGACACTGAAAAGTCATTAGAGTTTGGTGCTGAAGGAATTGGGCTTTGTAGAACAGAGCACATGTTTTTTGAAGGTGAAAGAATCATTCCTATGCGTGAAATGATTATGTCAGAATCACAACAAGGTAGAAAAAGGGCTTTAAAGAAACTAATAGATTTTCAAATTGCTGACTTTGAATCTTTGTTTTTACTTTTAAAAGAAAAGCCTATAACAGTGAGGCTTCTTGATCCACCAATGCATGAGTTTTTACCAAAAAGTGACATTGAAATGACTGAACTTGGTAATGCAATTGGTGTTTCTCCAAGTTACATTCGAGAAATGCTTGTTAAATTATCTGAGAGCAATCCAATGCTTGGTCATAGAGGAGTGCGTCTTGGATTAAGTTACCCTGAAATTTATGAGATGCAAGTAGAAGCAATCTTAAGGGCTGCTTACAATATACAAAAAAAAGATGGAGTTTTAGTTACCCCAGAAATAATGATTCCTTTGGTTATGAATGCTAAAGAATTGCATCAAATGAAAAACCTTCTTATTAAGAAAATATCTAAGGAACAGAAAAAATTAGATTATAAATTTGAATACACAATCGGAACAATGATTGAATTGCCAAGTGCTGCATTAAATTCTGGGTCGATAGCTGAACATGCAGATTTTTTCTCTTTTGGTACGAATGATTTAACACAAACGACCTTAGGTCTTTCGAGAGACGATGCTTCAAAATTTCTTACTAAATATGTAGAAAATAATATATTTTCTCAAGACCCATTTGTATCTATAGATAAAAAGACAGTAGGAAAAGCTGTTGAAATTTCTGTGAATGACGGAAGGCAATCAAACAAAGACTTAAAAATTGGCGTTTGCGGGGAACACGCGGGAGAAGCTGAATCTATTCATTTTTTTAATACTCTTGAAATTGATTATATTTCTTGTTCCCCTTTTAGAATTCCAACAGCAAAACTTGCTGCTGCCCAAGCTGAAATAATTCAGTCTAATTAAATATAAAAAGTTCATTTTTTTAAGATATAATTGCTTTTATGAATTACAAATTAATCAATAGATTAGACCCAATTGGATACCTTGGCTTAGCACTGGTAGGTTTTATTATGCCAGAAGTTACCTATAGAATATTTTTGTTTGATTTTTCTGCTGTCATGGCAGACAATCAGGCACTTATTATAAGATCTATAGGAATCCCAATTTATTTTGCCGCTATGGCTTGCCTTTGCTGTATTTACTGACTTTAACGGATTTTTTCTTTTTGGCTTACTTGAAATTAGTCTTGCTATCGTAACAGGCAAGTCTATAAATAAAGAAGAAGAAGGTTCTGGTAGCTTTACAACCGAAGAGTAATAATTAGTTTTATTTTCTGATACGTATTAACTATTTATATAGTCAAATAGTTAAAGGAAAAATATGATTTTAAAAGATAAAAAAATTCTTATTACTGGCATTCTTACAGACAAAAGTATCGCTTTTGCGACTGCCAAAATAGCAATAGAAAATGGTGCTACAGTTGTTGCTACTGGTTTTGGAAAAGGCCTTCGCATTACCGAAAGAGCAGTCAAAAGATTATCAGATGATATAAAAGTTTTTGAAATGGATATTGAAAATCTGGATCAAGTTAATCAAGCAGTAAAAAATATAGAAGATGAGGTAGGCAGTCTTGATGGAATTTTACATGCAATTGCTTTTTCACCTACAGAGGCCATGGGTGGTAACTTTTTAAACACAACTGTGGAAGATGCAGTTAAAAGTTTTGAGATTTCCGCTTTTTCTTTGAAAACGCTTGCTACTTCATTTCAGCCAATCTTAAACAAGCCATCTTCAATAGTTGCTCTAGATTTTGATAATTCTCAAGCTTGGCCAGGATATGACTGGCAAGGTGTCGCAAAATCAAGCTTACAATCGATTGTTCGTTATCTTGGTTATTACATGGGAGATAGTGGAGTAAGAGTAAATGCTGTTGCTGCAGGGCCATTAGCAACTACAGCAGCAAAAAATATTCCTGGATTTTCTGAAATGGATAATGAGTGGAATGAACGAGCTCCACTTGGTTGGGATACAAAAAATGCTGAACCAGTTGCAAAGGTTGTTAACTTCTTACTGTCTGATTTATCCGAGGCTGTTACAGGTGAAATTATTCATGCTGATGGAGGAGCACACTCAATAGGTGGTTCTATGCTACCTAATTAGTTATTCTTTAGAAAAAACTAGAACTCCGTTATGACCACCAAATCCAAAAGAATTTGACATAGAGATATTAACTTCTTTATTAATTGATTTATTTGGTGTGTAATTCAAATCACAATCTTCATCTTTATTAACTAGATTTATTGTTGGTGGAATGACATTATTTTGCATTGAAAGCAGACAAACCATGGATTCAAATGCTCCTGCACCACCTAATAAATGGCCTGTCATTGATTTTGTAGACGAGATATCAACTTCATAAGCTCTTTCACCAAACAATGTTTTAATTGCAAGAGTTTCATTTTTGTCATTTGCTGGAGTAGATGTTCCATGTGCATTTATATAATCAATATCTTCGAATTCGACTCCGGCATCTTTGATTGCTTTGTCCATTGCTCTCACAGCTCCTTCTCCACCTTCTGCAGGAGCGGTAATATGATGAGCATCCGTAGTAGATCCATATCCAGTTACATAACCGTAAATTTTTGCACCACGTTTTTTTGCTGACTCTTCTTCTTCAAGTACTAATACTGTTGAACCTTCAGCCATAACAAAACCATCTCTATCTTTATCAAATGGACTACATGCAGATTCCGGTGAGTCATTTTTTGTCGATAAAGCTCTAATTTGAGCAAAAGCTCCAATAGTCATTGGAGTAGTTCCAGATTCTGTTCCTCCAGCAACTACTATGTCTACAATTCCATTTTCAATTAAATTTTTTGCCTCACCAACAGCATTAGCTGATGCAGCACAGGCTGTAGTTATTGTTAAAGAAGGTCCCTCTATGCCAAACTTAATTGCAACCTGTCCTGTACTAGAGTTAGGCATAATCTGAGTAATTGCAAGAGGGTTAATTCTAGACGCCCCTCTTTCATCGTAGGTTCTTACCGCATTCTCAGTGGCTCCGATACCACCAATTCCTGTACCAAAAACTATTCCAACATTGGATCCCAGTCGTTCTTCTGTATTTAAGTTCGCATCCCTTAAAGCTTGTTCTGTTGCATAAATAGATAAATGAGCAGATCGGTCTAGTTTTCTTGCATGTTGTTTACCCATATATTCATTTGCATCAAAATCTTTTACTTCTCCAGCAAATTTAACTGGAAGGTCTTCTGTATCAAACGAGGTTATATAATCTATTCCTGAAACACCATTGATTAACTTTTCCCAAGAATCTGAGACATTATTTCCAAGGGGATTAATTGTCCCAAGACCACTAACTACGACACGCCTCTTAGACATGATGTGAATTATATTTTTGAATGAAGTAGATTTACAGCTTGGCCAACTGTTGAAACATCAGCAAGTTCTTCATCATCAATTTCAATATCAAATTCATCTTCAAAGGCCATAACAACTTCAACTATTCCTAATGAATCAATTTCCAAATCCTCTTCCAACTTTGCATCCATTGTTACTTTTGATTCATCAATACCAAGGTCTTCTACAAAAAGACCTTTTACTTTTTCAAAAACTTCATTTGCTTCCATAATTACTCCCTAATTACGTTGTTAAACCACCATCAACTGGTATAACTTGTCCTGTTATATATTCTGACTCTTCGCTACATAAAAAAGATACTACATTTGAAATATCTTCTGGTTTACCTATGCGTTTAATTGATAGTTGCTCTATAATATTTTCCTTATTTTCATCATCTAAAAAAGAGGTCATGTCTGTTTCAATATATCCTGGAGCAACTACGTTAGATGTAATATTTCTAGAACCCATTTCTTTACTAATTGATTTTGCCAACCCTATTAATCCAGCCTTTGATGCAGCATAGTTTGCCTGACCTTGGTTGCCTGATAATCCAACTACAGATGATATAAATATAATTCTTCCCCATTTGTTTTTCATCATAAGCTTGATAGCTCTTTGCGATGTATAGAAACTTCCTGTTAGATTAGTTTGAATTACTTCAAGCCATTCAGCTTCTTTCATTCTTGGTAATATATTGTCTTGTGTAATTCCTGCATTATTGATCAAGACATCTACAGAGTTGTATTCTTTTTCTACTGTTGAAAATGCAGTATCTACAGATTCAGCATTTGATATATCGATTTGAACTGTACTTGCACTTCCACCAGCAGCAACGATTTCTTGTACAACATCATTGGCTTTGTCTTCTGAATTAGCATATCCAACTACAACATGAAAATTTTTTCCAAGCCCTAATGCAATAGCACTTCCTATGCCCCTAGAGCCTCCAGTTACTAGTGCTGTTTTCATATAAGATCTAATTTTTCAGGTATTTGATACTCAATAGCTCTTCTTATCGTATCAACAGCCTTTCCATCAAAATCAGGAAGTTTTGCATCGGAAGTGTTTATAGGAGTTGTTCTTTCTCCTAAGCGTAAGGCGCATGCACCCCATGAAAGTCCTGCACCTACAGCAGTAAAAATAGCAACTTCTCCACCTTTTATTTCACCTTCTTCTAAAGCATCGACTAAGGCAGTTGGAATCGAGGCTGCAGAGGTGTTGCCATATTTATGAACTTTTTTTATTGTGGTAGCGTTTGGAAGGCCTAACATTTTTTCCAACCCTTCTACTATTCTTAAATTAGCTTGGTGAGGAATCAAAAGATCTATATCTTCTTTTGTTAACCCAGATTTAGTAATGACTTCATCAGATGCTGTAGCCATTGCTCTAATTCCACCTTTAAAAATCTCTTGTCCATCAAATGTCCACCTAACTCTTGCTGCTTCATCTTTATTAAATCTATCCATTGCTGATCCAAAGTTTGGAACCTCTAAAATGTCTAACTTATCTGAACTTAAACCATTAACGAAAGAAAATATTTCACCATCTTCTGGGGATTTACTTTCTTCAACAACAACTGCTCCAGCTCCATCTCCAAATAGGACTGCAGTATTTCTATCTGACCAATCAAGTAACCATGTGATGTGTTCTGAGCCTATAACTAAAGCTCTCTTATAAAGTCCACTTTCTACAAAAGCTTTTCCTTGTTCTAATGCATATACAAAACCTGCGCATGCAGCATTTATGTCATAGACTGAAGCATTGACTGCACCAAGTTTTCTTTGAACATGGGCTGCAGCAGAAGGGACAATACTGTCAGGAGTACATGTAGCAAGAATAACTACGTCAATATCTTCTGGTGTTAAACCTGCACAGGCAATCGCATGTTGTCCTGCAACAGCAGCCATATCTGAATTGTTAACGTGACAAAATCTTCTTTCCTGAATTCCAGTTCGCTGTTGTATCCACTCATCAGAGGTGTCAACGAAAACAGCCAAATCATCATTTGTCATTATGTTGTCTGGCGAACACTTGCCCCAACCAGTTATAGTTGACTTCACAAAATCTCCCTATTTAAACAGTATTCAAAGAGTCTAATGAATTAATAATTTCAATACCCTTACTAGATATAGACTTTTTTACCATCCCAGCAGTTACATTTCCAGGTCCGATATGATACCACTTTTCTGGATTCACATTATTTTCAATATTCAGAATTTGGTCATAAAATAGCACGCTATTGTCGATTTGATCAACAAGTCTTTGTTTTATTGTTGTAAGGTCAGCTATGTTTGCGTCTACATTCATATAGACATCAAACTTACCTTCTGAAAACTCAACTTTATCTACTATGTTTTGAACTTCTTGTTTTGCAGAAGAAACAAATTTTGAATGAAAAGCACCGGCAACATCAAGGGGTATCACTCTTTTTGCACGCAAATCTATTGGGTTTGACTTTAAGTAGTCTATGTCATCTTTCAATCCACCAATGACGATTTGTGCACCATCGTTATAGTTAGATATATTGATTGAAATTCCTTGATTATTTAGGATTTCAACAGCATCTATAGTTTGTTTGAGGTCTGATGTTAAAACGGCAGCCATTGTTGAGTTGGAGTTCTCAACAGCTTTCTGCATAGAATCACCTCTCACAGAAATAATTTTTAATGCATCTCGATAGCTAATGAACTCAGCAAGTGCTAGCGCAGTATATTCACCTAATGAATGGCCTATACCAACCTTTGGTATACCTAGTTTTTTAAAAGCTTCTAATCCGTAACAGTAGGAAATTGCAAATATGTAAGGCTGAGCAATATTTGTTTTTGTAATATCGCCTTGATCACTATGTAAAATAGTCTCTTTCAAAGACCAACCCAAAGTTTCTTCAAACTCCTCAATTAAAAGATCTGGATATAAATCAAGTAACTCCTCACCCATGCCTGCTTGTTGAGATCCCTGTCCGGGAAACATTGCTACCCAGTTCATTTTTCTATTTCTGAAATGGTAAATGCTATTGCTCTATCTTCTTCGTGTGATAGAGATACGTGCACAGTATCAATATTCAACTCTTTTGCCAGTTCTTTTGCTTTTCCATATAAATGAACTACAGGCTTGCCTCCACCACTAATTTCAATATCTTTCCAACCTAACTGTCTCCAACCTTTACCTAAAGACTTCATGACTGCTTCTTTTGCAGCAAACCTAGCACCAAGTCTTTTAGCTGGATCATTAAATCGATTTGCATAGATTATTTCATTCTGTGTAAAGCATCTTTTTTCAAATTTGGTTTGAGACTTATTTAAAAGTTTTCTAACTCTATTCAAATCGACTTGGTCAACACCTATACCGTAAATCATCAGAACTTTGCTTCAATCTCTATTAACAAGTCACCTTTTTTAACGGGCTGTCCTTTTTCAATATTAAATTTTTTGATTACACCATCAATTGGAGCTGTAATTACATTTTCCATTTTCATTGCTTCAAGAACAAATAATGAGTCACCTTTTTTTACTTTTTTACCTTGTTTAGTCATGGTGTCCATTATTGTTCCTTGCATTTCTGCAAAAATTATTCCTGGATTTTTAATATTGCCCGTAAGGTCCATACCTACTTTTTTAGGACGTTGAGGAGCAAGAGTTGGGTTAGTTGTGTCCTCTAATGATATTTTTACCTTGCTTGGTCTATCAGAGGAAACTTCATCTTCTTCGATCTCACGTATTTCAAAGTTTTCCTCTAAAAACTTTACGTGTATTTGACTGTTGACAAATTCTT
>LUMC01000194.1_pt1 | contig 15610 bp, 16 predicted proteins | sample 729671 | NCBI WGS metagenome assembly LUMC01 (sample SAMN03860273, study PRJNA289734) | marine metagenome | biome: seawater column; feature: ocean; material: water; isolation source: Red Sea water column Station 91 - depth 10m | place: Saudi Arabia: Red Sea | collected 2011-10-15 | depth 10 m | reverse complement strand
CAAAAAGTTATAAAAGATGGTTAAGATTTCCAAATTTTGCAAAAAAAATCTTTAGTAGTATTACTTTGGCACTTCCACAGAATAAAGAGTCAAAACTTTATTTGAGTAAACTTGGAGTAAAAAATATAAAAATTGCAGGAAACCTAAAATACTTTGGAGAAAAAAAAACGAAGGTAAATTCTGATGTAAAAAAGATAATTAGAGATAGAAAAATTTTTTGTTGCGCAAGTACTCATGACAATGAAGAAGATTTAATTTCTGAGGCTCATAAAAAAGTAAAAAAAAGTATTAATAATTTGCTTACAGTTATAATTCCAAGACATGTCTATAGAACTGATAGAATAGTTAGACTGTTAGAAAGCAAACAATTAAATGTAATTACAAGATCGTCTAGAAATAAAATAAGTAAATCCACAGATGTATATATTGCTGATACATATGGAGAAGCTCGTAAATTTTATGAAATATCTAATTTATGTTTTGTTGGAGGATCATTAATTAATCATGGAGGCCAAAATCCTTTAGAGCCTGTAAGGGGAAAAAATTATATTATTTTTGGGCCATTTGTTCATAATTTTAAAGAAGTATATGATTTATTATTAAATCTTAAAATTGCAAGCAAAGTAAAAAGTTTAAATAATGTTTGTGAATTAATTAAAAAAAAAATTAATTACAATCATTCAAGAAAAATATTAAAAAAAATAGACGAAATGGGTAAAAGAGTTCTTAAAAATAATATTTATGAAATAGATAAATTTATATAATGAAAATTAAGAGACCAATTTATCTTGATACTGTTAATTTAATTTCAATTATTCTTCTTCCATTAACTTTCTTTACGTTTTTATTTAATTATTTGAAAAAATTATCACCAAAGGTGAAATTTAAAGTTAAAACTATATGTGTTGGTAATATATATTTAGGTGGGACAGGCAAAACTCCGTTGGTTATTAAAATAAATAGTATTTTAAAAAAAAAATATAAAACCACAATTATAAAAAAAAACTATCTCGATCAAAAAGATGAACAAAAAATTTTAAAAAAAAATGGAAATTTATTATGTTTTAAAAATAGAGATATAGCTATTAAAACTGCCGAAAATAAAAATTTTGACATAGCAATTTGTGATGATGGATTGCAAGAAAAGAAGATTAATTACGATTTATCAATTGCTTGTTTTAATAGTACTCATACCATTGGAAATGGTTTTTTAATACCTGCAGGACCTTTGCGAGAGAGCTTATTTGAAATACGAAATTATGATGCTGTATTTTTGAATGGAGAGAAAAAAAATATTAAATTTCAAAATAAAATTAAAAAAATTAATAAAAATATTAAAATTTTCTATGCAAACTATAAACCAACCAATTTAAAATCATTTAATTTAAAAAAAAATTATCTAATTTTTTGTGGTCTAGGTAATCCTGAAGAATTTGAAAAAACTTTAATCAAATACAAATTTAAAATTAAAGAAAAAAAATTTTTTCCTGATCATTATAATTTTTCTAATAAAGACATTAATGAAATTAAAAGTCTTGCAAAAGAAAAAAGATTGGAAATAGTTACTTCTGAAAAAGATTATTTAAGACTAGATAATTCTAAAAAAAAAAATATAAAATTTATTAAAGTTGATCTAAAAATCTCAAATCAGAAAAAATTTGAGAGTTTTTTAAACAAAAACTTATGAAAACCGTTATTTATTTTTTTGAATTTGTTTTAGTTTCTTTATTGTTGATCATATTTAAAATCTTAGGATACAAATTGGCTTCAAACTTTGGATTTTTTATTGGAAAAACATTTGGACCATTATTTAGATCTAAAAGTTTAGTTATAGATAATTTAAAAAAATCCAATATCTCATTAAAAAAAACTCATGAACAATCTACGGATGAAATATTTGGAAATTATGGAAGAATTTTTGCTGAATATCCTTTTATTAAAAACTTTAGAAATGGTAAACTTGAAAAGTATATTCAAGTAGAAGGAAAACAGTACCTCGATGAAATTAAATCAAAAAACAAAAAAGTAGTTTTCATATCTGGACATTTTAATAATTTTGAATTGATGGCTATGATGATTGAAAAATATGGGATTGATTTATCTGCTATTTATCGACCGTTAAATAATATTTTCCTTAATAAAACTATGGAAAAAATTCGAATTAAATATATTTGTAAAAAACAAATTAAAAAAGGGCGTTCAGGAACAAGGGAAATAATTGAAAATCTAAAGAAAGGGTCGTCTATTGCATTAATGATTGACCAAAGGGTTCGAGAAGGATCTAAAGTTAATTTTTTTGGTAGCTTAGCAACCACAACTACTATCCCAGCGCAATTGGTTAAAAAATATAAATGTGATCTAGTTCCAATCTACATAGAGAGAAGAAGCAAATTTCATTTTAAAATGTACGTTTCCAAACCTATTAAAGTAGGTGAAAGTAAAACTATTGAGGAAATTACACAGTTTTTAAATACTGTGCTCGAGCAAATGATAGTAAAGAATCCACTTCAATGGATTTGGACCCACGACAGATGGAAAAAGTAAATTAAGATTTTTTTAACCTATCTCTTTTAACTGCGGCCTCTTTATAAGAAAAATATGCCTCTTGTTCTTCAACATTCCAATAAGTCAAATTTTCTAAAAGAATTTTCTTTCCAGATATAGAACATATTACATGGTCGCCTTCCTCAATAATCTCAAAATTATTAGGAAGGTATTTTAATTTAGCTAACTTATTTTGCATTATTGAGATATATAAATATCTATATGAAAATTGCAATTCTCGGAAGTGGTGGAAGAGAGCACGCGTTGGTAAATCAAATGTCATTGTCAAAAAAAACCACTAAAATTTATTGTATTCCAGGAAATGCTGGCACATGTCATTTGGCTGAAAATGTTAATTTAAATCTAGACAACTTTGAAAGCATTTATGATTTTATTTTGAAAAATAAAATTGAATTAGTAGTTGTTGGTCCAGAAAAACCTTTGGTAGATGGTATAGCTGATTTTTTGCAAGAAAAAAAAATAAAAGTTTTTGGACCAAATAAAGTACTATCTCAATTTGAAGGATCAAAAACGTTTACTAAAAATGTTTGTAAAAAATATAATATACCTACAGCAAAATTTAATATTTTAAAAAATTTGAAGGAATCTATTAAATATTTAAACCAAGTTAAATTTCCAATAGTCATTAAAGCAGATGGACTTGCAGCAGGAAAAGGAGTTTATATTTGTGAAAATCTTGAAAAATCTAATGAAGCAGTGAAAGAAATATTTAATGGAAAATTTGGACAAGCTGATCAAATTGTAATTGAGGAATTTCTTGAAGGTGAAGAAATGAGTTTTTTTGTCATTTCAGATGGAAAAAGTTTCAAACAATTTAACACCGCACAAGATCATAAAAGAGTTGGTGAAGATGATACAGGAAAAAATACTGGAGGCATGGGTGCTTATTCTCCATCAGCTTTAATAAATAAAGATTTAGAAAAAAAAATTATTGATAAAATTATTGAGCCTACTTTTAGAGCTATAAGAGATTTTGGAGAGGAGTATATTGGATTTCTTTATGCAGGTTTAATGATTAAAAATAATGAGCCATTTTTAATTGAGTACAATGTGCGTATGGGTGATCCAGAGTGTCAAACTATTCTTCCATTACTAAAATCAGATTTTTTAGATATAATTAATGCTTGTTGTGAACAAAAATTAAATCAATCTAACGTAGATTGGTCAGATAAAAAAAGTTTATCTATTGTTTTATGTTCAAAGGGTTATCCAGAAAGTTACGAAAAAAACGTTGAAATAAAAAATCTTAATAAAATTAAAAATAACAAAAATAATTTCATTTTCCACGCAGGAACAATTTCTAAAAATGACAAAATATTCGCTAATGGTGGAAGGGTATTAAATTTTGTAAGTATTTCAGAGAGTTATTTAGAGGCTAGAAAATCAGCAATTGATAAAATTAAGGATTTAAATTGGGGTGGTGGATTTTTTAGAAAAGACATTGGTTTCAAGGCTATTGATTAGATGCGTGTAATTGGAGGCTACCTTAAGGGACAGAAAATTTTAGGGCCTACCGATAAATCTACTAGACCTTTAAAAGATAGAGTTAGAGAGTCTATTTTTAACATAATTGAACACTCAAATAATGAAACTATAAATTTAAAAGGAGCCAAAATATTAGATTTATTTGCTGGCACTGGATCCTTTGGTATTGAATGTTTGTCAAGAGGTGCTGAAAAAGTTGTATTTTTTGAAAACTATCATCAGTCAAATATGCTTTTAAAAAAGAACTTAGAAAAATTTAAACTATTAAAAAAAGCGAGTGTCTATCAAAGTGACTCTTATAAATTCAATGAGGAAAATATATTTGATAATAAATTTGACATAATTTTTTTAGACCCACCATTCAAGGATAAAAATATTGAAACAATAATTGATAAAATTAAAAAGAAAAAATTAGCTAATAAAAGAACACTATTAATATTGCACAGAAATAAAAAAACCATTGATAAATTTTCTGAAAACTTTTTAATTCAAAGAGAAAAGAATTATGGTATTTCTAAAATAATTTTTGGAAAATTATCTTAATATTTTTACAGTTTCTTTTTTAATTAATTCAACAGAGGGTTGATCAAAAGGATTTACTTTCATTAACTGGCCTAAAAGAATAGTTTCTAAAATAAAAAAACTAAAAAGCTCACCCATTGTTTCTTCATTTCTATTATGAACATTAAATGACCTGAAAGGAATTTTTTTTTTATTGAAAACATTTTCGGTTGCCTTTTTTTGCGATACTAAAATTTTGTATAAGTTTTTGTTTTTAAGATGACTAAAATTACTGTTCAAATTTGAATTATTAATTTTAGGGGAATTTTTTTCACTTACACTAAAAAAAGTAAAAAAATTATTTTTTGGTCCATCTAAATAAAGTTGGAGAAGACTATGATTATCTTTTGGCATTGTTGAAATTAATGGTAAAATACCTTTTCCCTTCTTTCCTAAGCTTTCTGCTGTCAATTGTTGATACCATCTAAAAAAACTATCTGATTTTTCATCATAATTTAAAATGATAGAGTTAGTTTTTTTGTTAAAAACAAAATGGTTTATTGCTAAAACATTTTCTATTAATGAATTAACAAAATTTTTATTTTTAATTAATTGATTGAAGTTTTTAAATTTTTTTTCATTTAGCCCCATTAATTCTGCAGGTAACATTCCAACCTCGGAAAGCACAGAATATCTTCCCCCAATAAAATTTTTATGCTCAATAACTTCAATTTTTAATTTCTTTGCAAGTGTTGTTAAAAAACTTATTTTTTTTTCAGTGATAAAAATATTTTTATTTTTTTTCTCCTTTTGCCTCAAAATATTAAAATTTGAGATTGTCTCCAGCGTATTGCCCGATTTAGAGACTAAAATATTAATTTTTTTTTCATTTGAAGAAACAAATTTTTTTACCTGAAGATTATCGAAAAAATTAAAATTTTTTTTTATTCTTTGTTTAAAAAAATCGTAAATTGCCTGGGTACCTAAAATTGAACCTCCCATACCAATTAAATTAATTTTTTTATAATTTTTTAGTGATTTTATTAAACTCCTATCGTATCCCATTTGATATTCTTTAGTTAGAGATTTCAATAAAGGCAATTCTATAAAAATATTTTTATTATTTATCTTTTTAAGTAAATTTTTTTTCTTACTAAGGTTTGATTTAAATTTAAAATTTGAAAAATTTATATTTTTTGTAAACATTATTATTGAATTTTCTCTAAAATAGAGCTTTCAATATCTGTAGAATTCCCATCATTTTCAACATTTTGGTTTTTACTCTCATCTATATTTAATAAATCTTTAACCTCATTGTTATCACTAAACATCTCAGTGGACACCTCTTGATTACCTGGTGTTGGAAGTTTGTCAAAATCAGGTGGCATTGCTAATGGGTTCTTTTTTTCAACTAAAAATTCATCACTTTGATCGGATCTTTTTTTGCCTTGTAATGCTTCCGTTGCAGTTTGGCATGAATATAAAAATAGACTAAATAAAATCAATATAACTGATAGATTTTTATTTTTTTTCATTTGATGATTTATAATTTAACAATTCAGCCAAAATAAGACAAATGATTCCTAGCGTAATAAAGATATCTGCAACATTAAAGATGAACCAATGATAACCGTTGTAGTTTATATCAATAAAATCGGGCACTGCTTTATAATATAATCTATCAACGAAATTGCCTAATGATCCACCTAATATAGTAAGTAAAAAATAAATCTTCAAACCTTCTTCTACAAAAATCAGATAAACTATAATTACGTTAATGAATAATATTATTAAGGTTATTAAATTATATGCTGTAGCATCATCAAATGAAAATAAACCAAATCCAATTCCTTTATTCCAAACTAAATATAAGCTTAAAAAGGAGTTAATATAGATGTCTACTTTATCTTTGTCCTCTAAGATATTTAGTATAAAAAGTTTACTAAACCTATCTAAAGCAAAAATTACTAAAACTATTAAAACATATATTAATAATTTTTTTACTAATGAATTATTCATTTAGGAGATTTGACAATTAATTCTCTCACATTTTTTTGATTTTATTTTCCAGCATAAAGAACATTTACTTCCTTCGGCTTTTTCTGTAACCACTTCAACTTCTTTGTCAGTATTCTGATCTTCAACTATTTTACTTTCTGAAGTGATGCAAATTTCGGAAAAATTCTCATTTTTCGTTATATTGTATAAATCTTTATTTAATTTTATTAAAATTTTTGCCTCTAGACTGGAGCCTATTTCCTTGCTAGCTCTTTTTGTTTCGATACTAATATTAGCTTCATCTCTAATTTTTTTAATATTATCCCATTTATGTTCGATATTTTCATTAAACCAATTTGATGGAATTTTGATAAAATTTTCTAAGTGTATACTTTGCTTGTCGCTATTTTGATTTAAAAGTTTGAAAATTTCCTCTGTTGTAAAAGATAATATAGGAGCAAACCACTTTAACAAGCACTGCAGAATAATATTCAGAACTTTGATACAGTCAGATCTTTTATCAGAGTTAATTGGGTCACAGTACAATAAATCCTTCCTGATATCGAAATAAAATGCTGATAACTCAACTGTACAAAAATTTAATAATTCTTTGTAAAGTTGATGAAAGTTGTATGACTGAAAATTTTTATGAAAACTTTGGTTCACTTTAGCTAAACGATGAAGCATATACTTTTCTAGATCTGGTAAATTAACAATTTCTAAATTATTAAAATCGTATTCTTCATATTCATCTTTTATATTTCCAAGTAAAAATCTAAAAGTATTTCTTATTTTACGGTATGACTCTGCATGTTGATCTAAAATTGAATAATCTATTCTTAGATCTTCTGCGTAATTAGATGAAGCAACCCAAATTCTTAAAATATCTGCCCCATATTTTTTTAAAATATCTTCAGGCGCTATAACATTTCCTTGCGATTTAGACATTTTTAGACCTTTTCCGTCTACTACAAATCCATGGGATAAAATGCTTTCAAAAGGAGCTTTGCCTCTCGTGCCACAAGATTCTAATAGTGATGAATGAAACCATCCTCGATGTTGATCAGATCCTTCTAGATACATAGATGCTGGCCATTTAAGGTCGGCTCTTTTCTCAAGAACAAAAGAGTGAGTAGACCCACTGTCAAACCATACTTCAACAATGTCACTTAGTTTATTAAAATCTTCAGCTTTATACTTGTTTCCCAATAATTTTTGATAATCATCTGAAAACCAACAATCCGAACCTTCCTTTTCGTAAATCTGTGCAATATTTTCAAAAACATCATCATCAATTAAGACCTTGCCATCTTTCTTTGATATAAAAATTGGTAAAGGCACTCCCCAAACTCTTTGTCTTGAAACACACCAATCAGGTCTGGTTTCTATCATTGACTTAATTCTTTCTTTTCCTTTACTTGGATAAAAAGTTGTTTCATCCAATGCTTTCAATGCTTTTGATCTTAATTCATGACTTTCCATCGATATAAACCATTGTGGGGTAGCACGGTGAACTAATGGAGCTTTTGATCTCCATGAATGTGGATACGAGTGATTTAATTTACCATTTGCAATAAGTTTTTCATGTTCTTTTAATTTTTCTATAATGACACTATTAGCTTTAAAAATATGTAGCCCTTCAAAATGCAAAATATTTTTTGTATATCTCCCATCATCATCAACTGTTTCAACAGCTTTAATATTATTATTTAGGCATAAATTAAAATCATCTGGACCATGACTTGGTGCACAATGTACAATTCCAGTTCCTTGTTCAGTCGTTACAAATCTCGCCTCTAACATGGGAATTTCATAATCATACCCAATCGAATAAAATGGATGACTACAAATTGTACCTTTGAATTCCTTTCCAGAAAATTCTTTAATAATTTTTGTGTTTTCAATATTAGTGTCTTTTTTGAAGGACTCTAAAAGATCTTTTGCAATTATAATTTTTTTTTCGTTATCAATCTCCAATAATAGATAAATTAAACTTTGATTGTAAGCTAAAGCTTTGTTTGCAGGTATGGTCCAAGGTGTGGTTGTCCATATAACAACATTTGATTTTTCTATCTCTTTAAAATTTGTTTTAACAACTGGAAATTCTACGTAAATTGTATCGGACACATGGTCCATATATTCAACTTCAGCATCTGCAAGAGCAGTTTTTTCTACTGTAGACCAAAGAACTGGTTTGTATCCCCTATATAAGCTCCCTTCTTTTAAAAATTTTCCAAGTTCTCTTACTATTTGAGCTTCGGCATCAAAGCTCATAGTAGAATAATAGTTTTCCCAATCGCCAATTACACCAAGCCTTTGAAATTGATCTTTATGAATTCCTATCCATTTGGTTGCAAAATCTCTACACTCTTTCCTAAACTCAATAATTGGAAGACATATACAGAGTCTTTACCATCCATCTGATGAAACTTTGTAATTATATCTTTTAGTATTTTATTCAAAGCTGTTCCCATATGAATATTTCCGTTTGCGTAAGGGGGTCCATCATGGAGAACAAATTTTTCTTTACCTTTGCTTTTTTGTCTTAATTTCTTGTACAAGCCAATCTTTTGCCAGTAATCTAAAATACCAGGTTCTCTTACTGGTAAGTTGGCTTTCATTGAAAAAGCCGTTTTTGGGAGATTTATATGTTCTTTACTCATAGGATATTATTTTTTTGCAGATAAAATATCTTTATTAATCTGTTTCTTTAGTTGGTCTATATTTTTAAATTTTTTTTCACCTCTTATAAATTTTTTAAAATCTACTGATAGTTTTTTATTATAAAGATTTCCAGAAAAATTAAATAAATTTACCTCTAACAATATTTTTTTTTGATTAAAAGTTGGTCGAAAGCCAAGATTTGCTATCCCTTTAAAAATTTTTTTATTTTTTTCTATTTTCACATTTACAGAGTAAACTCCAGGTTTAGCAATCACGTAATTTTTAATATCAATGTTGCACGTTGGAAAACCTATTTTTCTTCCAAGCATTCTGCCCTTTTCTACTTTTCCCTCTATAGACCATTTTCTTGATAAAAATTTGTTAGCTATTTCTATTTTTCCACTTTCTAAATAATTTCTAATCAATGTTGATGAAACAATTTTATTTTTTTTAATTAAAGGTTTTGGTTTAATAAGATTGTAATTAAACTTTTTTTGAAATTTTTTTAAAAGAATAACATCGCCCTTACGTTTATATCCAAATCTAAAATTATTGCTTACAAAAAGAAACTTTGATTTTAACTTTTTGTATAAATATTTTTCTATAAAAGAATTACATTCTATTTTTGAAAATGTTTTATCAAATTTTTTGTTTATTATAAAATCAACTTTATATTTATCAAAGTATGTTATCTTTTGGTTAAAATTTGAAATCCTATAATTTTTTATTTCTTTATTGAAAAACATCTTTGGAATAGGATCAAAAGTAACTACTCCAAGATTTAATTTAAATTTTTTTTTATACCTCAGAGCTTCATTAAATAATTTTTGATGACCTAAGTGCAGTCCATCAAAGTTACCAATTAATATAATTGCGTTTTGATGTTGTTTTCTAACATTAAAATTTTTATATATTTTTACTCTCACCATTTTAGTTCTGTTTGAATATAATTAATTTTAACATTGTAAGATTTAGTTAAATTTTCTATTTTTTTATCAGAAATTTCATATCTGTGAATGCCTCCTGTAATTAGCAAAGCATCAAAATTTTGAACATTAGCACCTTTAATATCTGTGTTAAGATTATCACCTATACATAAAACTTTTTTATTTCTAGTTTCAGCAGATAACTCATAAACAGGGGGGTATGGTTTACCAAAATAGATAACCTCTCCTTTTAAATTTTCAAAAACTTTTGCTACCGATCCTGCGCAATATTCTCTAATATTTCCTCTATCAACTATTAAATCTGGGTTTGTGCATATCATCTTTTTTGTTAAATGTTCTTTGAGAAGTGTTTTATAATAATCTAAATCTTTATCATAATTATCAAACAACCCTGTACAAAGAATATAATCTGCTAAATCTATATTTGTTTCTTTAAAATTTTTAAAAGATGAAAATAAATCAAAATCTCGTGGGGGACCTATATGGAAAAATTTCTTATTGTTTAAATCACTTTTTAAATATCTCAGAGCTGCTTCTCCTGAAGTGAAAACTTTATCATAATAATCTTTTAGGCCCATTTTTTTTAAAAACTCTATTACAGACTCGTTCGGCCTTGGAGCGTTTGTTAAAAGAACAAATTTTTTTTTATTTTCTTTTAATTTTTTTAAAGTTTCTATAGCTGAAAAATTAAGCTTCACACCATTGTGTATCACCCCCCATATATCGATATAAAAAAGATCGTAATCAAATGCGATTTTACTAAGCCCTTCTGTATCAAGGTTTGATATCATGATTGAGATATAGCCTAAAAATCTAATTAATTCTTTGCTTTTTTGGTTCCATAAATTTCTAGAGGGATCTTGAAATACTCATTATTGACCTTTATATGAATGCTAATTTAAAGGAGTTTATATGAAGTTCAAACCGTTACACGATAGAGTGTTAATCGAAGTATTAGATAGCAGCGAAAAAACTGCTGGTGGAATAATTATCCCTGACACAGCACAAGAAAAACCGCAAGAAGGTAAAGTAGTTGCAGTTGGTGGTGGTGCAAAAACAGAGGATGGAAAAATAATCCCTATGGATGTTAAAGTTGGCGACAAAGTTCTTTTTGGAAAGTGGTCTGGAACTGAAGTCAAAATAGATGGTAAAGAATACAGCATAATGAAAGAATCTGACATTATGGGTATTTCATCAGGAAAATAATAATTAATTAAGGAGAGTTTATAATGGCAAAAATAGTTAAATTTGACTCAGAAGCAAGAACAGCAATGCTTAGAGGAGTTGATATACTTGCAAATACTGTGAAAGTTACTCTTGGACCAAAAGGAAGAAATGTTGTTATAGACAAATCTTATGGTGCTCCAAGAACTACTAAAGATGGTGTGTCAGTTGCAAAAGAAATTGAGCTTGAGGACAAGTTTGAGAACATGGGTGCTCAAATGGTCAAAGAAGTTGCAAGCAAAACGAATGATGAAGCAGGAGATGGTACAACGACTGCAACAATTCTAGCACAGGCGATTGTTAAAGAAGGTTGTAAATACGTAACTGCGGGCATGAACCCGATGGACGTAAAAAGAGGTATCGATGCTGCTGTAGATTCTGTTAAAGAAAAATTAATTTCATCTGCAAAAAAAGTTAAAGATAGTGATGAGATTGCACAGGTAGGAACAATTTCTGCAAATGGCGACAAAGAAATTGGAAACATGATTTCAAAAGCAATGCAGAAAGTTGGTAATGAAGGTGTAATCACCGTCGAGGAAGCAAAAGGTATAGACACTGAATTAGATGTTGTTGAAGGTATGCAGTTTGACAGAGGATATCTATCACCTTATTTCATAACCAACGGTGATAAGATGACAACAGAATTAGAGAATCCTTTAATTCTTTTGCATGAAAAAAAATTAACTAACTTACAACCAATGGTCCCACTTTTAGAAGCTGTAGTTCAAGCTGGAAGACCGCTAATGATAATTTCTGAAGATGTTGAGGGTGAAGCTTTAGCAACTTTAGTTGTAAACAAATTGAGAGGTGGTTTAAAAGTTGTTGCAGTTAAAGCCCCAGGTTTTGGAGATAGAAGAAAAGCAATGCTTGAAGATATTGCTATTCTAACAGGTGGACAAGTTATTTCTGAGGATCTTGGAATTAAACTTGAAAACGTAAAATTAAATGATCTTGGATCTGCTAAAAGAGTAAAAGTGGACAAAGAGAATAGTACTATTGTAAGTGGAGCAGGTAAAAAATCTGATATCGAGGCAAGATGTGCTCAAATCAAACAACAAGTTGAGGAAACGACTTCTGATTATGATAGAGAAAAACTTCAAGAAAGATTAGCTAAGTTAGCAGGTGGAGTTGCAGTGATCAAAGTTGGTGGTGCAACTGAAGTTGAAGTTAAAGAAAGAAAAGACAGAGTGGAAGATGCACTTAATGCAACAAGAGCTGCTGTAGAAGAAGGTATAGTAGTTGGTGGTGGATGTGCATTACTTTATGCATCTCAAGACCTTGATAAAGTTAAAGTTAAGGGTGATGACCAGAAAGCTGGTGTTGAAATTGTAAAAAGTGCTTTACAAGCTCCAATCAGGCAAATCACTAAAAATGCAGGTGTTGATGGTTCAGTAGTAGTTGGAAAACTGCTTGAGACTAACAAATCTTCAAATGGTTATGATGCTCAATCAGAATCATATGTAGATATGTTTAAAGAGGGAATAATTGATCCTGTTAAAGTAGTAAGAACAGCTTTACAAGACGCAGCTTCTATATCTGGATTATTGGTTACAACTGAAGCAATGGTTGCTGATAAACCAGAGGAAAAAGATGCATCTGCTGCTGGTATGCCTCCTGGAGGAATGGGCGGTATGGGTGGTATGGGTGGAATGGGTATGTAATTATCCTATTTGCTTAAAACAAAATTTAAAAAGGCCGTCCTTGTGATGGCCTTTTTTTTATCCACTTCATGGTGGATGAAAACTTAATCTAACAAATTTATGTAGTCTTTTTCTAATTAACCACATGCTACGAATCTATATTTATACTCAAGTTGTATCCATCACTTAGTAATTGAGAAAAAATGCTTTGTAATATTGTGTTTTTAGATGTTTTAAAAAAATATTTTTTATATATAACGGCGCTCAAATGACAACTGAAATTAGAAACATAACCATTATCGCTCACGTCGATCACGGTAAAACAACCTTAATCGACAATCTGATGAAACAAAGCGGATCTTTTAGAGAAAATGAAGTTGTAGATGAAAGATTAATGGATTCCGGTGAACTTGAAAAAGAGAGAGGAATTACAATTTTAGCCAAACCAGCTTCCATTAATTGGAATAATTCAAGAATAAACATAATTGACACTCCTGGACACAGAGATTTTGCAGCAGAAGTAGAGAGAGTTTTAAGTATGGCAGATGGAGCTTTGCTATTGATTGACTCGGCTGAAGGAGTGATGCCTCAAACTAAATTTGTTTTAGCAAAAGCACTTAAGCAAGGGCTAAAACCAATAGTGGTAATAAATAAATTAGACAAGCCAGATCAAAGAGCAAATGAAGTATTAGATGAAACTTTTGACTTATTTGTAAGTTTAGATGCAAATGAAGAACAATTAGATTTTCCAGTTATATATGCTAGTGGTAGATCGGGTTGGGCTAGTAAAGAAATTGATGGTCCTAGGGAAAACTTGCATCCATTATTAGATTTAGTAATTGAACATGTGCAACCAGCAAAATTTGATAAGACAAAACCTTTCGCGATGCTGTCTACCTTACTTTATGCTGATAGTTTCTTAGGTAGAAGTTTAGTTGGAAGAATATCTCAAGGTACAGCAAAAGCAAATCAACAAATTAAAGCGATAAATTTAGATGGTGAAAAAGTTGATGAGGGAAGATTGACCAAAATATTTAGATATGAAGGTACAAAAAAAGTTCCAATAGAAATAGGTGAAGCTGGGGATATAGTCGTTGTAGCTGGTTTAGAAAAAGCAAATGTTGCTGATACTATTTGTGATCTAGATGTAGATAATCCAATTCAAGCTACTCCAATTGATCCACCAACAATGTCAATTAAGATTACAGTTAATAGTTCACCACTAGCAGGTACCGAGGGTAAAAAATTAACAAGTACTCAGATCAGAGAAAGATTGATGGTAGAGGCACAAAATAATGTGGGAATTACATTTTCCGAAAATGAAAATAAAGATGCATTTGAAATAAGTGGACGTGGTGAATTAATGTTAGAAATACTTCTTACACAAATGCGAAGGGAAGGATTTGAACTAACAGTAAGTCCACCGAGAGTTTTATTCAAAAAAGATGATAATGGAAATAAATTAGAACCTTTTGAAGAAATAACCGTAGATTTAGATGAGGAATATTCATCAAAAATCATTGACTCTATGAATAGAAGAAAAGGTAAGTTGATAGATCTTAAGGACACAGGCAAAAATAAAAAGAGACTTATTTTCCATGCACCTACTCGAGGTCTGATGGGTTATACAAGTAGATTTTTNNNTTTCACTCATATAGTAAATTTGAAGGAGAGATGGAAGGTAGAAGAAATGGTGCTTTAATCTCTATGGAACAAGGTAAAGCTGTTGCCTTCGCAATATTTAATCTACAGGCAAGAGGTGAGATGTTCGTAACTCATAACGACCCTGTTTACTCAGGCATGATAGTTGGTTTAGCACCAAAACCTGGAGATATGATAATTAATGTCATGAAGGGAAAAAAATTAACAAATATGAGAACACAAGGAACAGATGAAAATGTTGTCCTTACTCCAGTGAGAAAAATGTCAATTGCTGAGCAGTTAAGCATGCTAAACACTGACGAGGCTTTAGAGATAACTCCTAAATCATGCAGATTAAGAAAATCAATTTTAGATCCTCACGAGAGAAAAAGAATTGAAAAAGCATCTTCTTTGGCTAACTAATTTTATTTACAAAAAATAAACCAAAGGCAACTGCAGGGCCTATCCCAAATGCAAATATTAGTGTTCCAACACCAACAGTTCCACCTAAATACCATCCTATTAAGACAACTGAAATTTCTAGACAAGCTCTCACAAAAGCAATTGGTAAATTCATAATTTTTGTTAATCCCGTCATTAAACCGTCTCTCGGTCCTGGTCCTAAGTTAGCAACTAAATATATTCCACTACCTAATCCAACTAACAATACTGAAACAACTGATAATAAATATTTAGAAAAAAAATTTGTTGGTGGATCAAACAAATATAAAGTTACATCGATCATTCCAGCAATAATGATAATATTCATAACTGTTCCTATTCCTGGCTTTTGTTTTAGAAAAATCCAAAAAAATAAGACACTCACACTAACAATAAATGTAGCTGCACCAATCGATATGTCCGTTTTTTTGGATATTCCTTCAGCAAATACTGACCACGGTGAATTACCAGTTGTTGATAAAACTAAAAGACCTTCTCCTAAAC
>LUMC01000267.1_pt1 | contig 15629 bp, 16 predicted proteins | sample 729671 | NCBI WGS metagenome assembly LUMC01 (sample SAMN03860273, study PRJNA289734) | marine metagenome | biome: seawater column; feature: ocean; material: water; isolation source: Red Sea water column Station 91 - depth 10m | place: Saudi Arabia: Red Sea | collected 2011-10-15 | depth 10 m | reverse complement strand
GTATTATACCAGATAATAGTATTGAATTAAATTTAAATAATATTATTAGCGATGAGGAGAATAATAAAGAAAAAACTTCAAAAAAAAACTTTTATATTCCATATGACAATAATAGTTTATTTAGTATTTATCTAGAAAATCAGAGTACAGAAGCATATAATTTAAATACTTCTTTTATTAAATTTTTAAAGGACTACTATAATGATACTAATAATGATATTAAGAATGATCAGAATATATTAAGTAAAAAATTTATAGAGGATAATAAAAAAGATTATATGTTAAAATCACCTATTAATAAAGTAAATCTTTATAAAGATATTTTTATAAAAAATTTATCGGCATATGGTGGAGATAAAAAAATATACTATAATTTAGTAAGCGATCTCTATATTTATTCTAAATTATTTAGTGATACTAAATCTAATAAACCAAATATTATGAGAGATATATTTAGTTATCCATATTACCAAAGTGAAATACAAACAAGAAATCCAAAGTATATTCCATCAAATATTGTAAATAATACAAATAACATATTTCAAAAATATAAAGAATATGTATATATAAAAGATACTACTGAACCCAATGATGATTATAAAAATGTAGTAACTTTTTATAATTTATATGAAATCCTTAAATTATTATTAATTCCAAAAAAAACAAAATTAAAATTTAAATTAAAAGGTGATAGCGATAAAGAAAGACAATTTTTAATTAAAACACAGATTAAACCAGATGCTAAATATCAAGAATTAATAAAAATAGGCGATAATCTAGAATTTCATTTTAATATCAGCGTTGATGAAATTGATGAATTAAAAACAATAAAATTCAGTTTAAATTTTACCGGCGATTTAAATAAAAAAAATATAGATTATTTACCGAAAATGTTAAATCCTGAATATACAGGTAAAAATATATATTTTACAGATGAGTTTCTAATTACAAATGCGTTATTAGACAGAGATGATTTTAGAGATGGAGATGGTAATAAAATTGATAAAAGACAATTTTTTCTTAATAAAGAATTAATGAAGTTTTTAATTGATTATAATAATAGAAAACCGAAACAAGAAGATGACAAAGTTAACTCTGCTAGTAAACAAAGCAGAATTTTTAGAGATAATGTTGATTTGTTAATTAAATACTTTTTCAGACAATCTAAAAACCCTAAAAATCCATCAGGTAGATATAAAAATGAAGGTGTTATTTTTTATAATGATAAAGAGTATTATATTAATAAAATAAGTAATATTGACTATTTTCAGACCAAATAATGGTGTAAATGTTATTGTTAATAAAAATATTGATGAATTATTAAAATTAGATCCAAAAAATATAGATTTATCAAATAATTCAATGTATTTTAAACCTTTTAGAGAACAGATTTTTTATACAAAGGGATTAACTTATGATGAAAAACTAAGTAATAATTATACATTAAATTTACAAACCGATGTTTCTAATAATATTAATGTAGAAGTTTCAAATATACCTTTTAACGATGTAAATATTATAGTAAATAAGGGTAACAGTAAAATAATAGATAGTTTAGATAGTATTTATTATAAAAAAAAACAATATGATATACACAAAGATAAAGGAAAAAATGATATAGATTACAAACGAGAAAATATTACTCTTAAAGATAAGAGTAAACAGATTAGTACTAATTTACAAAATACAGATAATACAACATATAAAATATCATTGGATCTTAATATACTAGATAAAACTAGTGGTCCTATAACTTTTCAAAGGAAATTATTTTCCAGTTCTTGTAATGAACGCTGTAAAAACTTAGATAAAACAATAGAGACAACGTTTAAACCATTACTAAATGGTAGAAATTTCAATTTTTTTGGCAATATGTTGAGTGGTGTAAAGAATAGAGATAAATACAATTTTCAAAAAGTATTTGAAGAAAATTCTCCAAAAAAAGATATACAAAGTGTATCTGCACCTCTATCTATACCTAATAAACCTAAATTATCAGGTGGTAAAAATAAAACACTTAAACAAATTTATAAGTATAAATACCAAAAAAAGAAAAGGAGTGTTAAAAAGAAAAGATCTATTAAAAAGAAAAAGACTATAAAAAATAAAAGAGTATTATGCAAAAGATACTCTAGAAAACGTGTATAATTATATAAATTATATCATAATTATCATATAATTTATAGAATAATTTTAATCTATTACATCATTGATACATCATTGATACATTATTAAATAAATAAATTATATATAAAATACCTAAATAACCGATTATATAAAATGGTATTGAAATAAGAGAGATATTGAACCGTTTTTTTTTATTTTCTTTTGTATTTTGAGTGTAAAAAATTATTATAGAAAAAAATATAGAACCAATTAGAGCCATTATTATATCTTGATTTGTTAACATTAATTATATAATAAGTATATATTAAATATCTAAACTTATACTATTTTTATCACTTTTTTGTTTGCGTCTTGATTTTGGTAAACGGGTTCCAGCTAGTTCACGTAAATCTTCTACACTTATTGTACTAAGATTATTTTTATCTTTTTCATTTTTATCCTGTCCCATATTTACTTGACGTGTTTTTAATCCAGAGAGAATATTATTTACTTCACTTGGACCTTTCATTTCAGGACGAGTATTTTGCATTGGTTTACTTTCTTGAATAATCTTTTCTTGATTTAATGATCCAAAATTATCGTTTAAGTCTACGCCCTCTTGTGATGCTCTAGATAAATCTGGTCTACTTTGGAAATTAGGAATTGTACGCTGGCTTCTTTCTGGTAATTTTGTTTCAACGGGATTAGGTGGAGGACCTAAATCTACATTTGGCATATCATCTCTCTGTTCGCTAAAATTATTTCCCATAATATTATTCATAAAACCTCCAAATCCGGGGTTTGAATTACCCATAGTATTAACTGCTGCTTTAGAAAATTCACGCATTAAATCGGGATTTTGTCTCATAATATCATCCATTCCAGGCATACTTGATTTAAACATTGTATTTGTCATATGTAACATAGCAGCCGATCCGCCTAATTGGAAAAGTAATCTTAACTCTGGTGCCATACTTGCTTTCGATTTATATTTCTCATGTAACTCTGCAAATATTTCATCATAATCATCAATATTTTCATTGACTTGTTCTGCCCAACCATCTAATTTAATATCGAATGGATCAAATTTGTTATTTAAAAATTCTATACCTGTAATAGCAGCCAAAATTTGATTCCATTGAATATCTTTGGGTTAATGTAGCACCTTTTTTTTCTAATGCTTCTAATTTTCGTAAATACTTAAACTTTTCTCTTAATTCTTCTTCTCTTGTTAATTTAGGTTTTTCTACATTGTCTTTTGTGATAGGTACATTATTAAATTTACCATAACCATCCCAAGATTTAGTATCATTATATTCGGCTGTACTTTTTCCTAAATTTTTTTCAGCAACACTCTCTCGTTCTTGAACATTTTCTCTATCAACATTTATTTTTCCATCTTTATCATCTTTTTCATCATTATTGAAATTAAATAAATTATTAAATATATTATCTCCTTTTTTATTTGATTTATCAGTATTATTCATTTTATCAGTTAATGTATTCAACTCATCTTCTAAATTTTCTAAATAATCTATTTTAATATCCGTTTTTTTTTGATTACTATCGCTAGATTTTTTATCATTCATTAATAATTCAATACCGCTACCAAAATTAACAGATGGAGTATTAATATTTACTGTATCAATTTCTTCATCAAATGAAGCATTAGATTTTAATTCGACAATATTATCATTGTCTAAATTTCCTATATCAATAACTTCTGGAGTTACTTCCATTATGTTTTAATAACATCATTAATTTTTAAGTATTACGCAAAATAAATATTATAATAATAAATTATTTATCTGTTATATAAATATTATCACATACTCTCTTTAAAACCTTATCTCTACAATCTTCTACATTACTAGTGCATTTTCTAATTAAATCTATATATTCTTGTTGTAGTGTTTCATCTTCCATATAATCTGGATGTTCTTCTGTCCATTTTGTTATATTTTTCATTTGCTTATTTTCAACCTGTTTTAAAAGACGATCTATTAATTCTCGTTTCTCATCTTTTTGCCATTCTTCAGTATTTTTTATATATAATGTCTCTCGTTTTATATCAGTACAATGCATTGGTCTCTCATAAATACTTAATTTATTCATATTATCAATTATTATATTAGATAATCCTTCACTTAATCCCTTATCTCTCGTTGTTATTAAATCCTTCATTGAAACTTCTATTTTTGCAATAAATTCATCTATTGATATTGCATCCCTACATTTCTCATTCAAGAATACATTTATATTAAATCGCTGTTTAACAGTATTATTATTTCCTATTTTTGGCAATAATTCTGTTATTTGTTGATTTTGTATATCTATTTGTGAGCGTAGTTCTCTATTTTCTCTCAATAAGTTATCTTTAAGCTTATCATTATCGTTTATAAATTTAACTATATATTCTCCGGAACTTTTTGGAACTTTTAGTTCCGAATTTAGTTCCTTACCATAAAAACATCGCTTTTTATGATTAAAAAGAGACGCTCGATGGTTATATTCTTTACCACACTCACAAATGTAGGAACTTTTTTTGTTGTAATTTGTTGTATTTTTGTTGTAATTTTCCCTATTTTTATGTTTCAGTGTCAATAAATGACGATCAAATTGACTTTTTCTTACCGTAGTAAAGTTGCATTTCTCACAACAAAAAATTTGCTCATTTTTTGGAACTTTTTTGTTGTACATTGTTGTATATTTATACAACAAAAAAAGTTCCTAAATCTATTTTCAAGATTTTATTAAAAAATTTTATCGTAACAAAAAATTTTGCAAAAATCAAAAATGTGACCATTATGGTCTAAAATCAAAAAAGTCGTTTTTTTTGAAAATTTCTTTTTAAAATTTATTGAAATTGGACATTTTAAAATGTCCAAAATCAAAAAAATTGACTATTATTTTTTGAGAGATTTTTGCACTTTTTATTTATGGTGTTGAAAAATATTATTTGTATATTTTAACGGTTATATAATATGATGTGTTATTAATATTATATATATAAGATTATGACACCACAAAAAATTATATTTTAATCGTTAACTATATATTTTAATCGTTATCTATATATTTTAATCGTTATCTAAATCGTTATCATTTTTATTATTATTTTCTTCACTCTCATCCATTAACATAATAGCCATTGCTGCATAGTTATGCATATCAATTAATGTATCGCGCATTTTTTCACCATCTACTAATTGAATACCCGATTTTGAAATACTTTGACAACGCTTAACCTTATCACCTAACCTGACAAGAACCCCTACTACATCGTAGTCAGCAAATGCATCACCATAGTCATGGTTTTTTTTCTTGAATAATTGAAGAGCTTCATCTTGTACAGTTTTGAGTTGCTGAACACGATCAATATTTTTAGTAGCCATTTGCTAGTAAAAATATTAGGCAAATAATTTTTATCAATTTTAAATTTTATATTTGTGAAATTAAATAAAAGTTTTTTAATGATGATTTTACAGCAGAATATATACTATTATTTTCAACATATGGAATATTAAATTCTTTACATGTTTTTTTAACTATTTTAGATATTCCTGGTAAATGCACATGTGATATACTAGGAAATAGGTGATGTTCTATCTGATAATTTATTCCTCCAAATAACAAATATATAAATGGATTATTAGTTGCAAAATTACCTGAATTTCTAACTTGTATTTCTCCCCAATCATTGTCTTTATAATTATGTTTTATATTTTGATGAGTATCATATTGGTCATGATCGGGAATAATACACATGAAATAAGTTATATTGCAAGATACAATATAAGAAAATGCTACAATAAAATTATTAGAGTATAATAATAACATCGGTATTAATAGTTTTAGACACGTTTCAAATGTAGACTTTTTATACATAGTTATTTTCATTCTCCAAAAATATTTTACATTTAATGTTCGTATATATACATGTTCTTATATGTGAATAATCCCAATATTTTGATTTATCTTCATTAGTAGACTTTCTTATAAATGGTTTTAAATGAATAGTATCCGGGTCATGAATACTACCTGTATAAGAATGATGTCTATAACAATGATGTTTTAACCATAATTGATTATCCCACATAGATAAACTATTCCAGATTTTAGATAATAGTTCATTAGTTTTGCGGTATTTTGATATAGCACCATGTGATGCATCATGCATTACACAAAATCCTAATTGTATAAACATATGACCCGCGATGGAATTCAATAGTATTCTATAGCTTGTAGATAATTCTTTAAAACAACATGCTTTAAATAAACAACTAATATATATAAATAATTGTACTAATGTTTTGTATAACCAGAGTTTATTTGCTCTGTGATGTATATTATTATTCCTGAAATATTTTCTAACTCTACTTTTTAATACATAGTAGAATTGTTTGTTATTAAACTGAAAATCTTCTATACTATCTTTTTTTATTCTATATTTCTCCATTATAATTTTTATATTATCAATATCACCCATTGCATGATATGATTCAAATGCAGCAGTTGCATCTCTATCACCTTTAACGCTATCTAATATTAGAGATCCACCTGGATGATATTGTTTAAATTCAGTTAAATCATATACTTTTCCATAAATATTCCACATAATACAATAAGTATGTTATATACTTTTAATTTAATTTAACTAAATTAAATTTACTATTATTATATAAATTTAACAAATACCCTGTAAAAAACAATCTGCTAAATCGTCTCGTTTTGTATGTTTACTCATAAATTCTAACCAATCTTCCATTCCATGTTTAACTAATAATTCTTGACAATATTTAATACCTAATTTTTTTCGTTCACTATATGAGGTTTTCTCTCCTCCACTTGTCCTTTCACCTGTTTTATCTCTCTCCAAAAATAACTTCAACTTATTTTGACTAGAAATATATTCAATATTTTCATATCCCTTCATAATAAAATATTGAGTAATCATCCCTTGTAAAGTCTTCATCCTTATTGCAAGACTACTCAATTGATTTTCTATTAATATCTTTTCTATCTTTTCTATCTCTGCTTCTCCATGACAAGTTTTTTCTATCTCGATTAACAATTCATTCAATCGATCACGTAAATTAACACCTATTTCAATTAAGCTAACTACACCAGCATTGTCTTCTTTAATAGGATCAAAAAAACGCTCTTCATTATACTTTTGTAATTCTTCTATCATTGTAGCTCGTTTTATATTTTTTTTGGGTTCTTGTAAAATGTTAAGAGAGATATCATTTGTTTTTATATATTCATGTATATCCATTAAATTCATACGTTTTATATTAATATCTCTCTGCGTTGGAATTAAGTATTCGCAATTTTTTGCATGTTTTCTACAATAACATATATTGTTTTTTGAGAATTTAGCTGGTTTATCACATAGACTACATTTTTTTTGCTCTAATAAGTTAATAGTATCCCATTTTATGATTTTGTAATCTATTTTATCATTAGTTTTATCAATATCTAATAGACAATATGCTAAATTCTTAATCCCAACATCAATACTTAATATCTTCATGTATAAATTGATGATATTAAATTTTATATTTATTTATTGTTATATTATATATTATGTCTACTAAATCAAAGACTACTAAATCTAGGAGTAGAAAATCTAGTAGTAAGAGAGAGCCTGTACATCAATCACATGTAACAAATAAAACTCATTTAGATACTTTGCCTATTGAACTACGAGAAAAAGTGTATGATGAAGCGAATGAAGATATAAAAAGACTATTACGCAAAGATTTAGATAGTGCATATGTTGGTGGTCTTAATATTTTTGAATACGATTATGAAAAAATACGAAAACAATTAGGTATTAAAAGTTACGATAGTGTAAGTAAAGTTTCTAAAAAAATAGAAAAATTTAGGCAAGATTATTTATTTCCAATAATAACATATTATTTTGCAGTACAAGAATATTTAGAGTCAACATTAAAAACGGAATATGTTGGACAAGATATCCTTGATATGCCTTTGAGTAGTATTGATCGTTATGATAATATAATGTGGTTAAATAAAGAATTAACTAAGGTTGAAAGAAAGTTTAATTCAAGAATAAGTAATACTTATCTAGAAGAATTAAATACGAATATTAGAAAAATTAATAATACATTAATTAGTAATAAAAAAGATAAAATACCATTAGTCAAATCTAAAAAAACTATGTCAAGTTTAAGTTTGCGCAGTTTTAGTAGATTTAATACATCCAATAGATCTAAATATACTAGAAAGATTAAATCAATTTAGACTAAACCAGTTCCTTTGCAGTTTTCACATAATCGATAGTAATTAAAATCAATAACACTAGTGGTATTAAATATAATACCATGTCCTTTGCATATTTTACAGATATCACCAGTACTACTTACACATTCATGCTTATTTCTATTAACATTAAAGGTTTTATAGAATTCTTCAAAATAATTTTTTTTTTGATTATATAAATAATCAGTTTCAGTGTAGAAATTATTACAGGCTAAATTAGAGAGTGATCTAGGTTTTTTAAGAAGGTTCAACATATTTTTAATATATATTTTATATACTATATTTTTACATATAAAAAAGATTAAATCAATTTTATTTTTTTTATATTTTTTTGTCTTTTCCATATTTTTAGTTTTTTATTTATTTCTCTGTTTTCCTAGTTTTTGATATACCTCTTGAAGTTTTAGTATAGCACGTTTTGTGTATAATACTTTTACCAAAAATATCTCTCTTTGCATAACACCGTTCAATTGTATGGTTCCATCGTCCACATCTTGTACACATATCTTCATCTATATCATAACAGTAGATTTCCCAATCTTTTTCTTCGCGAGGACACTCATGTGCCTTATGACCAGGTTTCATACAATTAAAACACTTATCAGTTGTCATCTTATATATTTATATCTAGATATTATTAGATATTAATAGATAATACTAAAAAATATTTTAGTATTATGTATCAATTTTTATTTTTCTATTGTTTTTTACACATTATATTATATTAATATTTAAAAATATTGAAATAAAAATTATTTTATTTATTAAAACTATGAAACGCATAAAATCTGCTCCTGCAAATATAGCAGAAATGGTTAATAGAAAAAAACCAGATACAATTAGTAAAAAAACTATATTTATTGTTGATAATACAAATGATAATACAAATGATAAAAAGTTAAAAGATATGCGTAGTCTAAATAGTTATACAGAAAGAACTACAAATGTTATAAATGATGTATTGGATGATATACTAAGTCTATCATTTGAAGAAACCGCATTTTTAGGAATTATATTAAATTTACTCAATAATACATTTAGAAAGGATAAATTACGGGATTTTTCAGCAATAATTATTCAAAGTGCAGCAAAATACATAATAATGATATATTTACACAATTATGTACTTAATGATTACATAGAAGAAGGTACAAAAAAAATTATCCATTATATAAATTAGTCGATTATATATATTTACTACTAATTCTCATTTTTAGATGGTAAAAAATTTGCAAATGGTACATTATATACATGTTCAACTGCATTTAATATTCTAAAGTTATCTTTACTATATTGTCTTAATCTTTTATCAATAAAATTTGTTTTTAAATCGCTTTCTGTATAACCATATGGAGTATCTTTCTGCATAATATTATCAAATAAAAATGGTGAATTACTAGTTAAAGGTGTTGATGGTACAGTATAATAATTACAATTACATTGTTGATAATTAACAGCATTATTAAGGCTACTATTTAATATTGTTTTACCATTATTAGTAAGAAATTTTCTATATTCGAAATTACTAGAAAAATTCATGTTATTACTGTTCGACATTATACTCTAACAAGATAATAAATATTTATTAAATATTATTATTTATCTTAATAATATTTATCTTAATAATATTTATCTTAATAATATTTATTCTAAGAGTTTTATTAAATCACCTTTTTTTAATTTACTAGCTTCTTCGTTACTTTTTAAATTTTTATTTACTACTAATTCTCTTAATTCATCAACTTTTAATTTACTAGGATTTTTTTTTGAAATATCAAATCCATCATTATCAGATATAGGTATTACTCTACTACTATTTAAATTATCAGAGAAGTCCAATGTTTGTTCTAAACTCTTTAGATCAATATCATTTATATCATCTATTTTTAATTCTTTTATCTCATCTTGATGTTTATTAGATCCTACATCATGAATACTAATTGGTTTAATATCATCATCATCATCATCGTCATCATCATCATCATCATCATCGTCATCATCTACTAATTCATCTATTTTATCAGTAATATTATCATTTTCATAATTGTCATCGTCATCATCATCATCCTCATCATCCTCATCATCTTCATCATCATCGTCATCATAGTCATCGTCATCATCATTATCAGAAACAACAATTTTGTTAGAATCTAAAATATTATTTAAAGGCTCCATTTCATTGTACACATTGTTCATATTAGGACTATTCATATTATTTATCATGTTTTGTTTCATATCTAAATTATAATTTGTTATAAAATCTTGAATAACTCTACCTTGTTGAATAAGTCCATTTTCTAATACATTAAGTCTTCTATAGCAATAAATCATTATACCTCCTGATATAAGTAAAATAATTCCTAAAGTTAAAATAAAAGTTGTATCTACAAAATCTAATAAACCCATTATTAATCATTTAATATATAAAAAATGTTAATAATAAACGTATAGTTATATTAAAAATTTATTAAATTGTAATTTTATCTATAGTTTCATTCATATTATTAACAATTGTTTCTGGATATTCTAGATCCTTTAAAACTTTAATACCACCTTTTATTTCAGAAATACCCGGAACTAGTTTATATGTATACGTGTAATTAGAACTAATATCACTAGTATTAATTTCCATATAATGATTATTATTTGTTTTTGATTTTAGAAGCTTACATAATTTAATATAGTGGGTTGTTAAGACAAAATTAATATTTTTATACTTAGAGATATAGTCTAGATAACTATACCCACTTGCTATTGCTTCATATGGATTAGTTCCACTATATAGTTCATCAAATACACAAAAATGGTTTTTATCTGGATTTTCCAATATTTTATCTAGAATATTTTTACAGTTTCTGCATTCAGCCTGGAATAGACTATCTCGATCACTTGTATCAGGTATATTAATATAGCAATGTATATAGTCATATACTTTAAGATCAGCTTTACTATAAAATCCACAACCAATTTGTTGACTTAATATAATATTATATAATACACTTTTAAGTAGTGTAGTTTTTCCAGCTGCATTAGGACCAGTAATAATAATATTATTATTCAACTTTATATTATTTTTAACAGGATTTTTATTATTTAATGCAGCAAAATAACAATTCTTGATTGTAACTACTTTATCATTATCAATAAAATTACAGAAATTCATATTTTTATTCTCGATTTGATATTGAAGTTTATTTATATTTTCAATATATCCAGTAAATCCAAAATAATATTTTATTGCTTCAGTTAATTCATTACTATTATTAAGAATATAGAAACATTTCATTAAATATCCTAATTCCATAACTTTTTTAATATTAAAATTATATTCGCCTATTTTATTTATAGAAATTAGATAGTTTTCTACAATACATTTGCGATTTAATAATTCTTCGTTGAAATTTTTATATGTTAGCAGATCATTTGAATATTTTAAAAAATTATCTATTTTTTTTGTAGTATTTGTTAGAAACAATCTAACAGTGTTAAGTGTATCGTGTATATATTTAATATTATGATAATAGTTTTTACATGTATTAATATTATTGTATATTTGAAATAGAAATAGACCAAATGAAAATATTAAATAAATTTTCTTTTCCATAGGAGCATCACTAAAATTACTAAACAATTGTCCTATAATATGATTTCCTAATAAAGTTTTTATAAATTCCATATATCTCTCTAATGTTATTTCATGCCCTTGTATTTTTATTATAAAAAATGGAACAATTAACATTAAAATAGGCATAATTACAGCAAACAGGGGACTAGATAGATTTTGATAGGCTAATAATTGTAAAATAGTTTCATTTTTATTAAATTCTTTAAACATAGGCAAATCAATATAATGAAATCTCTCTATAAAACTATCATCTTCGATAATTTCAGTTGAAATATTTAAAATATCATCGTCTTTTATATATTCATCTTCATTTATAGATATATCTCTATAATTAGTATATAGATTTTGCGATTCTGTTAAAAATGAAACATCATTTGTATAATATTTACTCCACATATCTAAATTAATAGAACCAAATAGAGTATCGTTTCCAAATGTATTATGATATAGAGAATGTTTATCACTATCAGCATTATTTAAAAGTTCAAGATCTCTCACTATATTTTCACTTAAACTATATTTATTAGGTATTAATTCTATAGGTAATTTAAATACAGTAGTATAATCTTCTCTATTTATATCTTCAATAATACTATCATTAAAAAGTTTATTTAATAATTCTTCTATCATACTATAATCAATTAATTATAAAATATAATCTATTATAATACGAAATATATTAAGATATTAATAAATTAAGATATTAATAAATTAAGATATTAATAAATTAATATAAAAATATTTTAGATATATATTTTTATACTAATGATACAGTATAGTTTTGAAAATATAGATGCTCTAGAAAAATATAATAGATACAAAGTTTCACCAGAATTTTGTAAATTATTAGAGCATTATACAAATCTAGTATCATCACCGAATTATAATAAAACACCGCATTTTTTAATGAAAAAATCTATAATCTTAGATAATAATCGCAATAGAATAGTATCATTGCAAGATAATGTTAAAAAAATTTTAAATAAAATAACAAGTAAAAACTATGAAAAATTAATTAATAGCTTAATACAATCATTAACAGAAATAGATATTGAGATTAATAATAACTATACAGAAACAAGTGATATAATAATAGAAGAAACTAACAATATTATATTTAAAAATTTTTTTATATCAAATATTAATATTGAATTAAATATAGATATTTATTACAGACTATATGAAAATTTTGAATATATAGATAGATATATTAATAATCTAATAGAAACGATTAAAGAGATATATAAAGATATTGTAGTATGCACTTCAATATCATTTGATGAATTAGATAGAGTTAATAAAATAAATTCTGTTATAAAGAATAAATTAATTTTTTTGTCTAGATTAGTAAAGCGAGGAAAAATAAGTAGAGATAAAATGAATATTATAATTATTCATTATCAAGACATATTGAATACAAAATTAAAAGAAGATAATAATAAGATGTATTGTGATGAATTATCAGAATTAGTACTAACTTTTTTAAATGAGAAAGATAATTTAGATATTAAAGATACTTATGAAAAAAAGATTATAGATAACATAATATCAATAATTAATTCAAATATACATATAAATAAAAATTTAACAAATAAAATTATTTTAAAACATAAAAATATTATGTCAAAATTAAAATTACCAATTACAGATAGTATTGATTTAAATTAATAGTATTAAGTTAAAATATTATATAAAATATAAATATTTTATATAATGGTAAATTCTAGAATAGATAATAAAATTAATTATAAAGAATCCAAGAATATTGATAGTAATGATATAGATTTTACAAGTGAAATATATAAAGGTGTATTATATAAAAAAGATATTAATTTTATACTTGGTAAACCTAATTATAAATATGTTGAGAGTAATATAATATATCTAAATATATATTTAGTAAATTTAGATAGAATAATATCTAGAATAGGTATTTATGAATTGGATAGTAGCAAATATTCTAGATATTTGGATGATGTTGGTAATATTGATATTGATAGACTAGAAATACCACTTCTATTTAAATTTACAGAAACATTTATTAAAGATAAGTACTTTTTAAAGGAGATCGAAATAACAAGTGAACAAGAGAGCAAAGAGGACAGCAAAGTAGAGAGCAAAGAGGAGAGTAAAGATGAGAGCAAAGAGGAGAGAAAAGAGGAGAGCAAAGGGGACAGCAAGTCGAGTGATTTTATAAAAGATAAAAAGCCATCTTCTAAGGTTCTTCCAACATTAAAAAGTCAAACACGTGATGAATCAGAAGAAGAAAAAAGAATATACTATAAAGATGGTGAAACTAAATGGATAGAAGAGTTTATGACAAATAATAATTATGACTTAGTAGATAATGAAGGTAGCGGAGACTGTCTTTTTGCAGTAATAAGGGATGGATTAGAAAAGATTAATAAAAAAGTATCAGTTAAAGAATTAAGGATGAGATTATCACAAGAGGCTACAGAAGAAGTATTTTTAAATTATAAACAACAGTATGATATGTTTTTAAAAACATATGGAATACTAAATAGTGAATTAAAGAAGGTAGTAGAAAAAAATAAAGAGTTAAGAGAGAAAGTAAAAGAAGTAAGTATTCGTGAAGAACAGAAAAAAATAGTAAAAGAAGCTAGTATATTATCTCAAAGACACAAACAAATAAAAGAAGAAATTGCAATAACCAAAGATTTATTAAAAGATTATATGTTTATGAAAAATGTAAAAACATTAGGTGATTTTAAATCACTAATCAATACATGTGATTTTTGGGCTGAAACATGGGCTATTTCTACTCTAGAAAGAATACTTAATATTAAATTGATTATTTTGTCAAGTCAACAATGGAGAGAACAAGATCTAGATAATATATTGCAATGTGGACAACTTAATGACAGTATTTTAGCAGATAAAAATACATTTAATCCAGATCATTATATAATGATAGATTATACAGGTGATCATTATCGGTTAATAACATATAAAAATCGAGGAGCAATAACATTTAATGAAATACCATATGATATTAAAGTATTGGTTGTTAATAAATGCATGGAACGGCAAGCAGGACCATATTATGTAATTCCAGAATTTAAAAATTTTGCGGATTTATTGAAAATAGATATTAAAGATGTAGATGATACGCCTTTAAATACTATTAATAGTCTCTATAATAATAATATAGTATTCCAATTTTATAATAAATCAAATAGTAAACCATTGCCAGGTAAAGGAGTAGGAGAAACTATTCCTCCAGAAAATATAAAAGATTTTACAGAATTATCTAAAATAAAAGATTGGCGCAAAAAATTAAGTAATTCTTGGACTAATCATCCTATCAAATTAGATGGTCTTTCATGGTTATCGGTTGAACATTACTATCAAGCTAATAAGTTTAAACAAGATAATCCAAATTTTTATAAACAATTCTCTATGGAGTCTAGTAGTGATATTAGCAAAGATCCTGATTTAGCTAAGGCTGCTGGCAGTGATAATGGTAAATTAGGTACACGACAAGTACGCGATAAGAAAATATTAATAGATAAAGAGTTTGAAAAACAAAGTAGAGTTATAATGGAGAAAGCAATGTATGCGAAATTTACTCAACACGATGAATTAAAAC
>LUMC01000363.1_pt1 | contig 15912 bp, 17 predicted proteins | sample 729671 | NCBI WGS metagenome assembly LUMC01 (sample SAMN03860273, study PRJNA289734) | marine metagenome | biome: seawater column; feature: ocean; material: water; isolation source: Red Sea water column Station 91 - depth 10m | place: Saudi Arabia: Red Sea | collected 2011-10-15 | depth 10 m | reverse complement strand
GAATTGAGTACCTTTGAAAGACTCAATTATCAAATACAAAGACTACTTGAAGACACAGGGCTTGAAAAAGGTACGTATGAATTAATCCTCTCCAGTCCAGGTGTTGAACGTTCATTAAAAACAAAAAGACATTATGAACTAGCTCTAAATGAAGAAATAAAAATTAATCTCATTAATCCAAAGAATGGAGAATACACATTCATTGGAAACTTAGTGAATATAAACGAAAAAGATGTAGAGATTTTGAATGATGGACTGACTTATAATTTTGAATACGAAAATATTAAGAAAGCAAATATTAGATTTAACAAATTTAGGCAAAAAGTAAAAAATTGAGGTAACTATGAAATTAGGAAGTGACATTAAGCAAGCTATAGAATCTCTTGCTTTAGATAAAGGTGTTGATGTAGATAGTATGTATGAAGCTTTAGTATCAGCCTTCAGGTCAGCTTATATGAGAATTCCTGGAGCTGCAGAAGAAGCAAGAGTTACGTTAGATCCTGATAGTGGTGAAATAACTGTTTATGCTCAAGAGCTTGATGTTGATGGAAATGTAATTAAAGAATGGGAACCTGATATTAGTGATTCAGACTTTGGAAGAATAGCTGCTCAATCATTCAAACAAATGATGTCAACAAAAGTAAGAGATGCAAAAAGAGCTACTGTACTTGACGCTTATATTGGTAGAGAGGGTGAGTTAATTACTGGTATTGTTACTCAATTTGATCCAAGGTTTAACCAGACAATAATTGACTTACAAGACGCAGAAGCTGTAATACCATCTAGTGAACGAATACCTTTTGAACGTCTTGAAAGAGGAAATCGAATAAAAGCATTAATTACAGAGATAAGAACTGAGTCAAAAGGTATACCTATTGTTGTCAGTAGAAACAGGGCAGAATTTGTACAAAGAATGTTGGAATTAGAAGTTCCAGAATTAACTGATGGAACTGTTGAGTTGCGTGCTATAGCTAGAGAAGCTGGAAGTAGAACAAAGATCGCAGTATTCTCTAACGATCCAAATGTTGACCCCAAAGGAGCATGTGTTGGTTCACGTGGTTCAAGAGTAAGGCAAATAGTTAATGAACTTAAAGGTGAAAAATTAGACGTGGTTGAGTGGAGAGAAGATAAAGTTCGATTCATAATTGAAGCACTTGGCCCAGCTGACATCGACGAAGTAATTCTGGACGAGGATACAAAATCAGCAAAAGTAATCGTTAAAGACAGTCAACTTTCACTTGCAATTGGTAAAGAAGGACAAAATGCACGTCTCGCTGCTAAATTAACTGGATACAAAATCGATATTGAAGGTTTAGGAGATTCACCTCCTGAGGAGGAAGAGCCTACAAAAGAAGAAGAATAGATTAAATGGCAAAAAAACGTATTCACCAAATAGCTAAAGAACTTGATATTGCATCTGCTGACGTTCTTCATAAAGCAAAAGAGTTAGGTTTTGAAGTTAAAACAGCATCTTCAGGATTAACACCAGAAGATGAAGAATTATTAAAACTTGCTATTTCAGAAGATTCCTCTGAAGAAAATATTGAAGAAGAAAATATTGTTGAAACTGAGGAAGAAGCTAATCCTGAAGAAGAAGAAAAAGATAGTGACGAAGATGAAACAAATGATGAAGCTGACAATGTAGATATAAATATTATTGAAGTCACAGAAGGATCTACTCCAGAGGAAATAGCAACAATATTTGATCTTGATGCGACCTCAGTTGTCGGTGACTTAATGTCATTAGGTATAATGCAGTCACTTACATCAAACTTGAGTAATGATGAAATTGAAAAACTTTTTGAAAAATATAATGCAATTCCAGAATTTGTAGAAAAAGTAGAAGTAAAAAGATCAGACATAATTGAATCTGAGAAATTTGAAGATGAGCCTGATTTATTGGAAACTCGACCGGCAATCATAACAGTTATGGGTCATGTAGATCATGGAAAAACAAGTTTGTTGGATTACATAAGAAAAGAAAAAGTTGCTTCTGGTGAAGCTGGAGGAATCACACAACATGTTGGTGCATATAATGTAACAAATGAATCAGGGAGTGTAACTTTTATAGACACTCCAGGACATGAAGCTTTTACCCAAATGAGAGCTAGGGGAGCAGATGTTACAGATATAGTAATACTTGTTGTTGCAGCAGATGATGGAATAATGCCTCAAACTATAGAAGCAATAAACCACACAAAAGCTGCGGATGTACCAATGGTTGTAGCAATTAATAAATGTGATTTACCCGAAGCAAACCCAACTTTAGTTAAAGCTGATCTCACAAAATACGAAGTAGTATCTGAAGATTTAGGCGGCGATATTCCTGTCGTTGAGATTTCCGCATCAACCGGTGACGGTATTGATGATTTATTAGAAACGCTAAATTTGGTTGCTGAGATTGAAGAATTAAAAAGTAATTACAAAGCTGATCCATCTGGTTTCATCATAGAATCTAGGATGGAGGTTGGCAAAGGTAACGTTGCTACTGCAATTGTAAAAAGAGGGACTCTTAAAGCTGGTGATTTTATCTATGCTGGAGGGGCGTTTTGTAGAGTAAAGTCTTTGTTTGATCATAATGGAGATACATTAAAATCAGTTACCCCCGGCTCACCTGCTGATATTATTGGTTGGGATACCTCTCCTATCGCTGGAGATCAGTTTGTCTCTGCAAAGAATCAAAAAACTGCAAAAAATAAAGCTGAAGAAAATCAAAACAAATTAAAACAGTTTGATGACAATGCTTACACAGTTGAATCTCGTGTATCAGAGATGATGCAATTACTTCAAGAAGGTGAGTTAAATACTATAAATATAATTGTTAAAGCTGATACAAATGGTTCTGTTGAGGCAATAAAAGACAGTCTCTTAAAACTTTCTGATGGTGATGTCAGTATTCAGATTGTTCACGCAGCTGTTGGGGGTATTGTATTATCAGACGTTGATCTAGCAAGCGCAACAAGTTCAATGATCGTAGGCTTTAATGTAAGACCCGATAGTCAAGCAAGAAACATGGGACAAAGTAAAGGTATTGATATAAGAACATACAACATAATTTATGAACTAATAGATGACATAAGTGAGGCTGTAATTGGAGAGTTAACATTAAGGACCGAGGAGGCTGTAATCGGTATGGTAGATGTTCAAACAACATTTAAAGCTCCAAAAGTTGGTGTTGTAGCTGGTTCAGTAGTTTCAGAGGGTAGAGTTGAGCTAGGTGCAAAAGCTAGATTACTAAGAGATGGGGTTGTAATATACGAAGGAAGTATCGTATCTTTGAGAAGATTTAAAGATGATGTAGAAAGTGTAAATGAAGGTCTTGAGTGCGGTATTGGTTTATCTGATTATAAAGATATCAAACAAGGTGATGTTATTGAAATCTTGGGAGAAGTTGCTGTCTAAATCTTATGGATAAGAACTTAAGAGGCGGAAGAATAAACAGAATCAACCCAGTGATTCAACAAATTGTTTCTGATTGTCTTTTAAATAGTTCTGATCCAGTTCTTAATAAAGCGACTGTGACGTATGTTTCAACCTCACCAGATCTAAAAAAAACCACCGTACTTGTATCTTCAATTGAAAATAATAAATCATCACTGGTTAGTTCTCTTGCAAGAAGCAAACAAAAAATCCAAAAAGTACTTTCAAAGGAAATGAAAACTAAATATGTCCCTTCAATTACATTTGAACTAGATAATTCATTTGATGATATTGATAGAATAAATAAGATTATTGGAACAATAAATGAAAACTAAATTAATTGATTATGTTGAGAATGGTCCAATTTTTATAACTGGTCATGTTAATCCAGATGGGGATGCTTTAGGGTCTGCTTTTGCCCTAAAATTATTTTTAGATTCACAAAATATAATTTCTGATGTTGATTTCGATATAACAACTAAATTACCATCTAATCTTAACCACCTACCTTATCATTTAATTTCCGATGACTTAAAAGAAAAATACAACACCGTATTTGTATTTGATTGTGGAAATTCATCAAGGCTTGGTAAATACGAAGAAGTTGTATTGGAAGCAGAGAATATCGTTGTTATTGATCATCATGTTGATCCATCTTTTGGCGATGTACAGATTATTGATCCTCATGCAGCGAGTACAACACAAGTATTGTTTAGACAATTTAAAGATGAAAATATTGAAATTAATGAAGAAATGTCAAACTGTCTACTCACAGGTTTAATTACTGATACGGGTCGTTTTCAGTACTCAAACACCACTTCTGAAGTATTCAGTATTGCTGCCGAGCTATTAAGCAACGGAGCTAATCTTTCTAAAATAAGTGAAAATATATATGGATCAATAGAGTTCAACGCATTAACTCTTCAAAGCAAGATAATCGAAAGAATAGTCCTAAATGAAGACTTACAATTTGCACATTCAATTGTATTTCAAAATGACTATAAAGATTTTCAAGTAGAACCAGAAGAAACTGATTTTCTTATTGATGTTGTAAGACTCGTTAAGGAATCAACAGTTGCTTTGCTTCTAAAAGAGCAAGAAGATGGTTCATTTAAGGGAAGTCTAAGATCAAGAGGCGATATCGATGTCCAAAAAATTGCTTCTATTTTTGGTGGTGGGGGACATGTAGCTGCAAGTGGTTTTTCTAGTAATCAATCGCCTGAATTTATTCTTGAAAAAATTGAACATGAAATTAGAAAATCAATCTGACTTTTATTTACTTTATAAACCTAATAGTTGGACATCTCAAGACCTTTGTACATTTTTTAAAAAAAAATATAATTTTAAGAAGGTTGGACATTCCGGAACATTAGATCCAAGCGCGGAAGGACTAATGTTGATCGCAACAAATAAATATACAAAATTATTTGATTACATTGACAACACTCATAAGACATATGAATTCGAGGCTTTGTTTGGGTTTGAATCAGCTACCAATGATACTGATTCCGAGTTAGTAGAAATTGAGTCTATAAATTTGGAAAGTAAATTAGAAGAATTGGATAAAGGTATTTCAGGACTTACAGGCAATATTAAACAGGTACCACCAATTTATTCTGCAGTAAAAGTAAAAGGTAAACGACTTTATAAGTATGCACGACAAGAAAAAGAAGTAGAGTTACCAATAAGAGATGTAGCAGTAAATAATTTTAAATTAATTAGTTACGAGGGAAATAAAGGAAAATTTATGGCAACAGTGAGTAAGGGAACCTACATCAGATCATTAATTGTAGACTTAGCTAAATCAATTGAAACAAAAGCAGTGGTATCTTCAATTAATAGAATTGAAATTGGAACTTTAAATAAAAATAATGCAAAAGTTATTAAAAATATTGAACAGTTAGAGAGAAGAAATACACCTGATCCATTAGATTGGAGAATCTTGTTTGATTTACCAATTATTTCAGTTCAGGATGATGATTTAAATGATATTAAAAATGGAAATTTTCTGAAAAGTTCATTATTTGGATCTGATGGTCCACATATAATGGAAAATAAAAATTCAATTGTTGCCATTTATGAACCATACAATGAAAATAAGTTCAAACCACAAAAAGTTTTGATATGAAAATTTACGAAAAATTAGATACAACAGAAAAAATAAATGATAATTCTGAAATTGTCTGCATTGGTGCTTTTGATGGAGTTCACTTAGCACACCAAGAGTTATTCAAAAAAACAAGAGATTTAAATAAACAATTCGATATTGTTACATTCAATGTGTTGCCGAAGATTTACTTCAATGATTCTCTTAAACCTTTAGTTTCAAAAAAAGAAAGAAGTGAAATTTTTGAAACATTTAGTCCAAAAAATTTAATTTATTTAAATTTTGAACAATTCAATCAAATATCATCTTTAGAATTTTGTAAGTTCTTGAACGAAAACCTTGGTATAAAAAAAATTGTTGTTGGTAAAGATTTTAAATTTGGTCTTGGAAGATTTTTTAATAAAGAATGAAAAAGTCTCATCTACTAAATTACGATATTATCTGTCTTCTGGTGAGATTGATAAAGCTAATAATCTACTAGGTAGAGATTACTGTCTCACAGGTAAAGTTAAAAAAGGGAAACAGTTAGGAAGTGAATTAGGTTTTCCAACTGCAAATCTCACATTAGATGAAGAAGTTTTTTTACCAACATACGGAGTATATTACGGTGTTGTTGAAGTTGATAAAAAGAGGTTCAATTGCATTGCTAACGTTGGTTTAAATCCAACCGTTGATGATGAAGATTCTGTAAAAATTGAAGCACATATTTTAAATTTTAATGATGATATATATCATAAGGAAATAAAGCTTTTTTTGAAAAATTTTATCCGTAATGAGAAAAAGTTTGAAAATATTGATGAGCTAAAAAACCAAGTTTTAGATGATATTGAATCAGTAAAGAAATACATATAATTTACACTTTAGATTTATTGACTACTATTATTGTTTCGAATGACAACCAAAGAAAAATTAATTAAAGAATACGGTAAATCTGAAAATGATACCGGTTCAACTGAAGTACAGGTTGCTTTACTTACACAAAGAATAAATGATTTAACCGATCATTTAAAAATACACAAGAAAGACCATCACACAAGAAGAGGATTATTGATGCTTGTGGGTAAAAGAAAAAGGCTTCTTCAATATCTTGAAAATCAAGATGTTGAGAGATATCGTTCTTTAATTGATAAACTTGGTTTAAGAAAGTAAATAAATATAAGATAGAGCGTTGTTAATTGAGAGCTTTTAAGGAAAGCTGGCAATTAATAACCTCATCTTGGAAATGAGGATAAATGTCCGTAACAAATGTCACATGCAATATTGGTGACAAAGAAATTAAATTTGAAACAGGTAAATTAGCTCTCCAGGCTCCTGGTTCTGTAGTTGTAACATCTGGAGATACAAATGTACTTGTAACAACAGTTGCAAATGAATCAGTAAGAGAAGGAATTGATTTCTTTCCTTTGACTGTCGATGTCGAAGAGAGAATGTATGCCGCTGGTAAAATTCCTGGTGGATTTTTTAGAAGAGAAGGAAGGCAAACAGAGAAAGCAATTTTAGCTTGCCGATTAATAGATAGACCACTAAGGCCATCTTTTAAAGATGGTTTTAGATGTGAAACACAAATTATTGCAACCGTTTTGAGTGTTGATAATGAAAACGAATATGACGTTTTATCTCTAAATGCTGCCTCACTTGGTTTACAACTTGCTGGTATTCCATTGGAATCACCAGTTGGCGCAGTAAGGATGTCTCTCATTAATGATCAATGGGTTGTACAAGCTACGAATACAGAACAAGAAGATTCAATTTTTGATATGGTCATAGCTGGAAAACTCAATGAAAATAATGAAATTGATATTGTCATGGTTGAAGCTGGCGCTAAGGAAAATACATTTGAAAAAATAGACGAAGGAAGCCTTGCACCATCCGAAGATATAGTTGCAGACGGTATAGACATGTCTAAAGATTATATTTTATCATTAATAAATTCTCAAAAAGAGCTAGTTTCAATGAATGACATCCCATCCGTTGATTGGCCACTAATTGAAGATTACACCGATGAACTAAAGTCAAAAATTGAAACAAGCTGCAAAGACGAACTTAATGAAATTGCCTCAATAATTGATAGGTCTGAGAGAAGCTCACGCCAAAATGAATTACAAGAAAAAATTGTTGAAGAATTTTTAGATGAAGAAGAGGATAACTCTAAAGCTATCAAATTAGCTTATAAATCAATATTTAAAGAGTTAGTTAGGGATAGGGTTGTTAGTGGAGGACCAAGGCTTGATGGAAGATCTCCAACAGACATTAGAAATATTTCTTCTGAAATCAATTTATTACCTATGGTTCATGGATCATCTTTGTTTCTTAGAGGTGAAACTCAGGTATTGAATGTAACAACACTGGGCATGTCAAGGCTTGAACAAATGCTAGATACCATAGATACAGTCACCTCAAAGAGATATATGCATCATTATAATTTTCCACCATATTCAACAGGTGAGGCCTATATGATGAGAGGTCCAAAAAGAAGGGAGATAGGTCACGGTGCTTTGGCAGAAAAAGCGATACTACCTGTTATTCCTCCAAAGGCTGATTTTCCCTACACGATAAGAGTTGTGAGTGAAGCTATTTCATCAAATGGCTCTACTTCCCAAGCTTCTGTATGTGCATCAAGTCTTTCTTTAATGGCAGCCGGTGTACCAATTAGAGAACATGTTTCAGGAATAGCAATGGGTTTAATATCTAAAAATAATGAATTTGTAACTTTAACCGATATTTTAGGTGCAGAGGACGCATTAGGTGATATGGACTTTAAAGTTGCAGGAACCAGAGGAGTGATAACTGCTCTTCAATTAGATATGAAAATTGAAGGTCTACCATCCGATATTTTAAGAAAAGCTCTTGAGCAAGCAAAAGATGCTCGACATCATATCTTGGATATCATGGAAGATACTATTTCAGAACCGGCTGATTCTTTATCTGGTAATGCTCCAAGACTTGAATCAATTGAACTACCTAAAGATAAAATTGGTGAGGTAATTGGGCCTAAAGGAAAAAACATTAGGAAGATTGAAGAGGAAACGGGTGCAAGTGTTGAGATAGATGATGATGGAATACTCACACTTGGTTCAACAGAACAAGAATCTCTTGATACTGCGAAAGAGATGGTAATGGCAATTATTGATCCTGAGGAGCCTGAATTAAATCAAGAGTATGAAGGAGAGGTTGTTAGTCTTGCAAAATATGGGGCTTTTATTAATATTCTCCCTGGAAGAGATGGATTAATGCATATATCAAAATTTCACTCTGAAATTAGAGTCGGCGACCCAGAAAAGGTACTTACCGTAGGAGATAAAATTCAGGTAGTAGTTGACTCAATTGAAAATGGAAAAGTTGGTTTAACACCTGTAAACGATATCGAAATACCAGAAGATGCTATTGAGAAGAGACAATCTGGTAAGAGAGAAAGAAAACCAAGATCTTCAAAGCCTCGTGAAAACAATGATGGTAATAAGAAAAGAAAAAGAGTTTCTTTCGAAGACGAATTCGAGAAGGGTATTTAATTACTTACGATTTGCAGTAAGTTTTGTTGGATTTGTTGATTCCGTTGTGATGTAAGCATCTGGACTAATAGTTGAAACAATTTTTAGAACGTCTTTAACTTTTTTTCTTGGTGTGACACACCAGGAAATAGTTACTTCTCCCTCCATACCTTCTCCATTTATTACAGTTACACCATATCCATTACTGCGTAGTTCTTTTGCTAATTTTTTACTATCACTATCTTTTGGAGAAAAAATACGGATAACAACATCACCTATTGCAATAGATGATTCAATGTACGATCCAACTATAGTCCCTGCAGCAAATCCCAAAGCATAACCAACTGCCAAATAAGGATCATTTAAATCTTTAATTACTTGAGATATGGCAATAATCCAAATACCTGATTCAATAAATCCAAGAATTGCTCCAAAAAATGGCTTTCCTTTATTTACATAGAGAGTTCTTAGTGTTCCTAAACTTTGGTCGATAAGACGAAGTATAAAAATATAACCAGCTGCTAAAAGTAATTCCATAATTAGCTTTTAAGTTTTATAGTCATATCGTCGTAGACACTTTTCATCTTTTTATGAGTTTCTTTTACGAGATCCTCTATATTTTCTTTTGTGCACTTAGACATGTCTATAGGTTCTAATGTCTTAATGAATGCTTTTCCACTAGTCATGAATTTTCGACCCTTAGGCCAAATATCACCAGTACCAGCTATCACTACTGGTAAGATTCTTACATTGTTTTGTTGTGCTATGTGAAATGCACCACTTTTAAATTCTTTAAATTCATTTTTATCCACTCTTGTTCCTTGAGGATATACCATTAAAGACCACCCATTCTTAAAAAGATTTCTAGCTTGTTCATTTATTGATTCTCTATCATTTGGATTGTCTCTATCAACTTTTATAAAGTTAAATGCTCTGGCTGCTGTTCTGAAGACAGGTAATTTATAGACTTCTTTTTTGGCCATAAATGCCCATTTAATTTTAAGAAGTTTAAATAATATTAATGAATCAATATTTGATAAGTGGTTCGATATAACAACATAAGATTCATTGTTCTTATATTCAACAGCTTTTGTAAATGATGTTTTTGCTCTTGCTGCCCATAACCATGGATTTACCCATGATTGTGCAATGTGATATTTTAGAGAACCGTACTTACTAAAAAGGCCTACTAACCAAATGCTATAAGTTACAGGAATTGTATAAAGCACCATAATAAATAAGTTGATCCAGCTTAATAATTTATTCTTGAGCATGGGCTTATATTACAGTGATATCATATTCATAAGTAAAAATGTACGAAAAAAAAATTTTTAGAAGTAACTTAAAAAAAGTTGATTACAAAGAATTTAATCTATCGAATAAAAATCAAAAATTTATATCAAAATTAATAGAAAGAAAAAAAATATGTACATATATTCCATTGGACTCTGAACTAGATATTAATTTATTCTTAAATACATTTTTAGAAATTCAAACAACTTTTCTTGATGATAATGAGTTGAAAGTTTGTATTTTGCAAGAGCCTTTTGTAATCAACAAACTTAAAATTATGGAACCACAAAATATAGAGATAGCTAACAGTACTGAAGTATTTTTTGTACCAGGATTGGCATTTTCAAAATCTGGAGTACGACTCGGTAGGGGAAAGGGACTTTATGATAAACTTTTAGCAAAATATCCAAATTCAATAAAGGTAGGAATATGTTCAAGTGTAAATCTTTATGATAAGTTACCCCAAGAATCACACGATATACTTATGGATTATGTTCTCACAGAGAACGAAAATTTAAAAATACATTAAAATTACAAAATATGGATATAAGCATCAATGTTGGTTATTTTGGACCTCATATTTCAGAAGACAAAGATTTAATAAAAAAATTAGATGATATTGGAGTATCTTGTGTCTGGACGGCTGAAGCTTATGGCTTCGATGCAGTAACACCTCTTGCATATTTTTCCGCTTTGACTGAGAAGATGAAAATTGGTTCAGGGATTATGCAAATTCCTGCAAGAACACCAGCAATGACAGCAATGACAGCTGTAACACTTGATCAAATGTCTAAAGGAAGATTTAGATTAGGTTTAGGTGTTTCAGGTCCACAGGGGTTTAGGCAAGCCACTTAAGCTGATTGAGCAACCGTTCAGAAGTGAAATTCCAATATATTTAGCTGCAGTTGGATTAAAAAATGTAGAACTAACAGCAGAAATTGCGGAAGGATGGTTACCATTTATGTACTCACCAATTAAGGGTGAGGATATCTATAAAGAATCACTAAATAATGGATTTAAAAAATCTGGTGATTCTGATAAAAAAAATAAATTTGAAATTGTCACAACTGTATTTGGTCGTGTTTGCGAAGAGGATGAAATTGATCAATATCTATATCCCGCACGAAATATTTATACGCTTTATGTTGGAGGTATGGGCGCAAAATCAAAAAACTTCTATTACAACTTATTTTGTGAATATGGGTATGAAGATATTGCAGATGAGCTTCAAAATCTTTATTTAAGTGGTAATAAAAAAGAATCTGAACAACTTTTTCCAAAAGAGTTGTTAAATGAATTAACACTTGTAGGTACCAAGAAAGACATAGAAAAGAAATTGGAAACCTGGAAAGAAAGTAACATAACTGAGATATCTCTCTCACTTCCAATTGATTTTGAAACGGTTAAATTTATAAAAGAATTATTGTGAAAATTCTTTTAACATCGTTTTATGATTTAGGTAAACAACCAAAAATTATCGCTGAAATCGTTGATAAGTATAAAGCTGAAAATATTCAATTTGATATTGTTGACTTTTCAATAGACAATCCCGAAATAAATATAGATCAATATGACGTACTTGGTATATATGCACCAATGCATACTGCAACTGTTTTATCTATTGAATTTCTAAAGAACAAATCATTACCAAAGAAAGTATTTACATTTGGTCTTTATGGTTCTGTACTTGAAGATTTTAACTCATCAATCAAACACATTAGCAATATTGAAAATGGAGAGTTAGATTCATTCTTAGATATAAATAAAAATAAATTATTCTCATTAAAAAACAATATACCAAATAGAGACATTCTTCCCGATATATCTAATTACGCCCATCTAGTAAACGGATCTTCAAACTTGATAGCTGGATCAGTTGAAACAACCTATGGCTGTAAACACTCTTGCACACATTGTCCTATACCAATCTCATTTAACGGTAATTTTAAGACCTACAGTTTAGAAAAAATATTACTTGATGTTGAAAACCAAGTTAACTCTGGTGCAATGCACATATCATTTAATGATCCAGATTTTTTTAATGGTCCAATCCATGCTTTAAAAATTCTTGAAAACCTCAATTCAAAATTTCCTGAAGTGACTTATGATTCAACAATTAAAGTAGAGCACATAATTAAGTATGAAAAGTACTTTAAAGAGCTTTCTTCTTTAAATATGATTTTTGTTATATCTGCATTTGAAACCACAAATGATGAAGTTTTAACTATTTTAGAAAAAAATCATTCAAGTGTTGATTTAGCTAACGCTATAGAGATATCACAAACAAATAATATTGATATTCGTCCTACATGGATGCCTTTTTCTCCATGGACAAACCAAAATGATTTAATTGACATAATTAAATTAATTGAAAATTATAAACTTAGAGAAACGGTCGACCCTATACAATTAACCATCAAATTATTGATTCCTAAGAATTCACTTATTCTCCAGAGGTCAGAAATTAAAGGGTATTTAAAGGATTATGATAAAAACTCATTGAGTTACATGTGGGATTATAAAGATGAAGAAGTAAATAAACTGCAAGTGTCTCTTTTTAATTATTTATTAGATACTCCTGATTTGGATGAGCACAGTCAATATCTAGGTATGGTCAAAATTATTGAAAATATGACACAATCCAATTTGATATCAGATTTAAATTACAGCTATAAAAATGTACCAAAATTATCAGAAACTTGGTTTTGTTGTGCAGAGCCAAGTCAGATACAACTTGATAGAATTAAAACAAATACAGCTTTGATATGACAGAAGTAACTAATGAAGATATAAACGTATCTACTTGGAAAATTCCAAGCCCACTTGGCATCATTGGAAGTCATGCAGAAGGTGAGTTCAACGGTATGACTGCTAGCTGGATCACACAAGTTAGTATGGAGCCGGCTCTTATCGGAGTAGGCATTGACAATAAAAGTGTAACTTTTGACTTAATGAATAGAAGTGATCATTTTACATTAAATATGTTCTCACCCGAATATACAAAAGTCTTCGTTAAATTTTCAAAACCTGCTGAGTATTCAGAGGGCTTTTTAAATAAAGAGCCAATAACTTTAACAAAAAACTCAGTTCCAATATTTGATAATGCAACTGTATGGTTTGAACTTAAAACTAACCAAAAAATTAATCTAGGAACTCACACTTTCTTTATTGGTGAGATTATTGATTGTAAAACACTTAACCCAGATGAAAGGGTCGCTTACATGGGGGATACAAGAATGAAGTATGGTGGTGTGCCACGGGGTGGACATTAATTTGATATTTTAGAAATTTTTTATCTAAGATTTTGATTTATAATTTATTGAAGGGAGTTTATGAAATTAAAAAAAGGCGACTCAATAAGTGAACTTACTTTACCTTCTGTAGATGGTTCAACTTTTAATCTAGAATCAATACAAGGTAAGAAAGCTATGATATCCTTTTACAGATATTCTTCGTGTCCTTTTTGCCATTTACGAATTAATGAGATTATTTCAAAAAAAAGTGAATTCGGCGAAAATTTTGTACCAGTTGCAATATTTGACTGTGACTTTGATGATTTAGTTAAAAATTCAAAAAAACACGATGGTGAAATCACAATTTTATGTGATGATGATCGTATATATTTTGATAAGTTTGAAGTTCAAAACAGTTTCCTCAGATTTTTAGTTGGTATAACAATTAGAGTAGATCGCTTTTTTAAAGCTGTTTTTAAAGGATATAACCCTGCTTCAAACATGAGCGGTGCATTTTTAGGAATACCAGCAGACATACTTATCGATGAAAATGGTATTGTTGAAAAGGCATTTTATGGATCTCATACAGCAAGTCATATTCCTTTGAACGAAGTTGTTTTGTTCTCAAGAAGTTAGATTATTAATTATTGAATATTAAAGAATATTAACTTCTACTTTTATATACTGCGTAAAAACCAACAAGTATTGAGCTTATCAAGAAGTAACTCAAAGCAACAATCGTAATGATATTTAACCCTAGTAATGATGCTACAGCTGCTGCTATTGGGAAATTTTGTAATGTACCCTCAGCAATGATTCCTTTTCTGTCTTCATCACTAATTTTTGTTATTTTTGATACAAGATTAATTCCTACAAATATTGCTAACAGATTTAAAACTACAAATATAAATGATGATTTAAAGATATCCACAAGAACATCATTTAATTCTATTGGTACACCTATAGCGAGAATTAATGTAACAACAGTAAAAACTTTTTTAATATTTGGCTGAGAGTTAGTTGCTTTCTCTGGGAAATAATATTTTATAACCATCCCAATAATTACAGGAATCAAAACAAGATAAAGTAGTTCTATTAATAATTCTGTTGAGTCAATTTGTACTTGTACACCAACTTTATCATTAAATATAGACGCAACATTTAGCCAAAAAGGTATAGTTGCAAACGCGATAAGTTGAGTCACAATTGTAAGTGATGTAGTTAGAGCAACATTGCCTTTCATTAATGATGAATACATTGAAGATATATGACCACCTGGTGCACACATTATTACAATTATTCCGATTGCTACTGATTGATTATCAATGAACAAACTTGTAACTATTCCGACAATTGGTAAAAGTGTAACTTGAATTAAAAGCCCTATAATTGAGCTTTTAGAATTTGTAATTAAATTTTTAAAACTTTCAATATCTAAATCAGTACCAACCCCAATCATTAGGAGTGGAATTAAATACGGTACTAAATCTAAAAAAATAGAATTAATTTCCATTTAATTAATATTATTAGAAAAATAATGAAATGTATTAAATGTAAACATAAATGGAAAAGAACAAAACTTACTGAGTATGTCTCATTTTTATCGCAATGTCCAAAATGTAAAAGTAGAATAATTCTAAGGTATTAATGAAAAAAGCAATTTATTACATTCAATCATCATTTGTTTTATTTATATTTGCACCAATAGCTCGATTGATTAGTAAATCTTGGTATGAAAAAAAGGTTCTTCCAAACACAATTAATAGGGGATGTTCGTCTAAGCCAACAATGTATCAAAGAAAAAAAGTTATACCTGGAGCATCTGGTGAAGTTCTTGAAATAGGAATTGGACCAGGTATAAATATACAATTTTATGATCCTACTAAAGTAACTAAAATTATTGGAGTAGATCCTTCTGCAGAGTTAAATAAGATTGCACAAAAAAATGCCGACAAAGTAAACATTCCAATCGATTTTCTAATCACAACAGCTGAGGAAATTCCACTTCCTGATAATTCTATTGATACTGTAATTTCAACATATACTCTCTGTTCTATTCCAAACCCAGCACTTTCACTTAAAGAGATCTATAGAGTTCTAAAACCTGAAGGTAAATTCTTATTCTGTGAACACGGTATTGCTCCATCAAAAGGTGTCGCAATGTTCCAAAACGGTATTGATTTTTTCTGGCCTGCTATTGCTGGAGGATGTCATTTAAATAGAGATATGCCTTCGTTATTGAAGAGTAATGATTTTAATTTACAAGAATTAGATGCAATGTACTTACCAGGCACACAACGTTTTTTAGGATATAACTATTGGGGTGTAGCTACAACTTAGATATCTTTTATTGAAAGAATCGCTTCAACGC
>LUMC01000190.1_pt1 | contig 16022 bp, 4 predicted proteins | sample 729671 | NCBI WGS metagenome assembly LUMC01 (sample SAMN03860273, study PRJNA289734) | marine metagenome | biome: seawater column; feature: ocean; material: water; isolation source: Red Sea water column Station 91 - depth 10m | place: Saudi Arabia: Red Sea | collected 2011-10-15 | depth 10 m | reverse complement strand
ATCAATTGGTGCACCTGAAGTTAAGTTTGTTATAACACCTGACGTCCCTTGAACATCAAAAGTTACAATAGCATCTTGACCTACTTGTATACCTTTGTTGTTACTAATAACAATTTGTTCATTTGATGTACTTGTTACATCAGCTCTTAAAAATTGATTAGCCGCGACCGTTACTCCACTTACAAGTAAGTTTTCAGCTTTTTCACTTGTGCCATAAAATTTACCTACACCTGTTCCTCCAATATCAATTGAAGATAAATTTATTCCTGGTTTAATAGTCGTAAATCCTACAATAGTTGTCTTCGGTTGAAACTCTTTTGTAGAATAAATTGCAACAGGATTACCTGCTACTTCTACTTGTAGTATTGTATAATTAATTTCATCTTTACCTGTAACTACAACCGGCTTTGATCCTGTAAGTAAACCATCACTATATTCTGGACCAACCAGTGTCCAACCTGATCCTGTAAAAATATATAATTGATTATTATCAGTATCTGACCAAAGATCACCTGTCAAGGCGTTTGCTACATCTGGTGCAGTATTTCCTTTTTTCAATCCACTAGCATTTATCCAGCCAGTGCCGTCATATAACTTTAAAGTGTTTACTCCTGTTGAACTATCGTACCATAGCTGTCCTTGAATAGGATTTCTAGGAGCACTTGTATTTGCAAAATTTTCTAGTAAATGCAAGAAGCTTTCTGCGATAACTGAACCATAACTTGTCGTGTTACGTCCTGGAATGTCCAAGCTAGTCGCCTGATTAATTGTACTATCTTCAATTGAAATAGTTCCTTTGTTGCTGTCGGAGTAATTAATCGTGTAAGCCATTATTCATTCATTCCTGAAAGACTCTGTACTCTAACTGTATAGTCTATCTGTACAAGTCTGTTTAAACTTTTCTGTACCGGGTGGAAAATAACATGCGTAAGTAATCTACCTTGTCCGGAAGGACTATAACTCACAAGTCCTAGTTCATCAAAAACATATAAGCTATCTGCATTAGTGGCATTATCTATAGCATCTTGTCCTGTTGGTTCTCCGTAATCCAACAAGCATGATACAAGAATGTCTGTGTAATTTGTACCGCTTACGTGTCTTGATTCTATCTTATTACGAGCAGGGTCTGTGTTATTAACACTTCGATCATCTACTACTTTAATAAATGTTTGATTGTACAAACTTGCATTTGTACCTGTAGAGTTTGGAGTCAAGTATGTAATGATTCCTGTTGGATCAATACTTGTACCCCCATTACCAAAGGCCATTTGGTATACAAAGCCTTCTCCTGCGTTAGCTAAACTTTCTGCTAAAGAAATACTCATATTTTCATAATGAATCATTAAGTGAAACACCCGGATCAGCCCAACGCTTACCTTGACGTCTAATTACCTGTATTTTTGCATTGTTTACAGGAGTATTTAACAAAGTTACATATGGTGTGGTCCCTGTCACTGAAAATTCTGCTGGTGCAGTTATATCAGCTTCTGGTGAATCTTGGTCTTTTGTAGGATCAAATACTTGAATTGCATTTTTCCTTAGTCTTTTTCCGGCAACAAACACTTCAAATTCATTAACACTTGTCGGCGTAAAGCCTAATTCAAATACTGTTGTTGAATTATCACCCGTAAAGTTTTCAACTATTGTGCTATCTACATAAGGAGCAGTTTGCTGAATACCTTGATTCAACACATCACTACCTGCTTTATGTACTAAAGGAACACCTGTACCTAGTGTGCCTCTTTGAATTTGCTTCAATACATTACCTTGTTTGATCAAAAATTCTATTCTTTCTCCATTAATAAACACAATACCTGGAATTCTACTAGTTTTATCAGGAGCACTTATTGAACTTGCATCATCTACGTATATTTCTTTGTCTGTAATACCAAAGTCTTTTACAAGCTTCATACTAGCAACATCACCAAGCCTCTTGTAAATATTTCTGTTTAAAATATCTTTAAACTGGCTGAATCCAAATTTTATTTCTGTTGGACCTTGTGAACTAAACTGTATTAACTCAACTACATCATTATCATTTAAAATACCATCATATTTTATAAATTTTTTATCATCTGTTAAGTAATAATCTACGCTAGGAGTTTGCAATATACCATTTATAGTTAACCAAACAAATTGTGCATCAATGGCTGGATATCTCAATTCAATTAAACCAGCTTTCAAATGATTGTATTGTATATGATCTTCAGATCCTATAGCGAGTGTAGACCTTGCTACAACATCATAATTAATTCTTTCAAAATCTTGTATGTCATGTTTATTAAATGTAAACACTGTCAACTTCTCTCCGATACCAGGAGCTACATTTAACTGTAAATCAGCTCCACTATCTACCCATTGATTTTGATTATCAATTACTTGTATGCTTCCAAAAGCATACTCACCATCTGTCCGTATATAAACTTCTAGGATGTCTCCTATATTTCCTATACCCGGCTCCAATATTACAGAACTGTTTGCAGGTCTAATATTATATTCAGTTGCTATCTTCAATTCATTTCCATTCAAAAGAACAAGCACATCAGAATTATCAAAACTTCCTATAGGTGTTTGCCATATTTCTAAGAAATATTCTCTTACTCCGGCTGTTACAGTAAACTGTTGATTGTATCCAGGATTTAAAATTTTGTTGCCTTGCTTCACTATGACATTATGACTGTTTGGTTTCGAACTGTAAGGCGTTTTAGCAAGAGTAAATATTCTTGTCGAACCGTCTCCTGTGAATTCCTGTGTTTCAATTTTACTGAAACTATCAACTTTGCTGTACACAGCAAAATTTATTAGCCCTTGATCTCTTGGAGGCGATCCAAATACAATGACACATTTAGCATCTTCATCTGTACTATCTGAACTAGGTATAAGCACAGATTCAACAGCTTCACCGTCAACAGTAGCGTAATAATCTACATCTTTTGTGTATCTTGCTTTAGTTACATATTGAACTGTTGATCCATCTGCGATAAATTCATCAAATTCTATAATATTTTCACCGTTACCACTAACACTTATAATGTTTACTGAGGTGCCTGATGCTGGTGCTGAGATAAATTTTACTTTTTTCAATCTGTAATCTACAGTATAAGTATTCTGATTTTGTATTATATTGTTTAATCTTACAAACAAGCCTTCTTTGTTTTGTGGCGTTACACCAAATCCAAATTCAAATGTGTTGCCATCAGCATTATAAGAATTACTTGAAAGAATACTTCCACCCGGACTTGGTCTATGGAAAACTTTAATATCCACCGTATCTAAAACTTGTCCTGGAACTTGTTCTTCTGGACCTTTTGATGTGGTTGGTGTAACAAATCCATCACCGTCGATAATTATTTCTTCTGCATTTATACCTTTGGCTGTAGAAAATTGTAAATCACCTCCACTTAATATTGTGTCATATGATCTAGGATCTGGTAAAAATGCACCATCAGATGTTGTTTTTCTAAATACTACAACATCATTTGCTTTGAATTTTTGTATATCATTTGTTATAGTAACTGTGGTTGTAGTACCATCACCTGTAATACTTGACATTACAGCATTTTCATTTGTTTGATTAGATGTGCCAAAGTTTGGATCATCAATACGTACACCATTCAAATATACATTATATACTATGCCATTTGCTAAAGGTTGACTTAAATTAAATACTTCTGTACTGCCGTCCATTTGGAATATCTCATCATCAAATGTTGTATCAAATGTATCATATGTAGTAGTAAACCAACCATCTGAATCCCATCCAGTACCTGCTCCAAAACTGTAACTGCTTACTTCAACTCCTCCGTAATCAATACCGTCTAATAACTGTCCTAAGTCATTTCCAAACATTCCTGTTGTTGGATTGTAATAAAGATTTATTCTATCTTGTGCTTGTAATAAATCCGGTGCTTTTTCATAACTTATAATTACTGTCTTTCCTAACTCTAAAGGATTAGTGAATGTTATTCTTCCATAACTTCTAGTATAACCTTTTGAAGTGTCGGTTTTATTTGTGAAAGTATATTCACTCCTTAAAGATTCTAGACCTTCTACTGTAACTTTAATTTGTGTTGACTTTAATTGCATTGGCCATTTCAAATCAAATATTTGTTGATCTAGTGTGCTTGTAAATGTTTGTGTTTCATTAAGTTGGCTGAATAGGAATGTACCAGTTACTCTATCAAATTTACAACGCACATGTAAACTTCTTGCTTTTCCTCTTCCTAAAATAGGACTTAATCTTGCAGGTGTTCCTCCGTCTTCTAAGGATCCTTCAATTGAAATTGTTGGTTGTGATAGATATCCACTACCTGCTTTTGTGACAACAACACTTGTAACCTTACCGTTACCTATGTATGCCTGAGCTTCAGCACCGCTTCCGCCACCGCCGGTAATTTTAATTTTAGGAATGTCTGTATAACCACTTCCAGCATCTGCTATTGTAAAACTTGTAAGTTCAAAACCAAGATTGTCAATCCAGTGTTTGCTTGGATATCTCTGAATATCTGTGGTGCCACTTTGTACTTTATTATCTATAATTTGGACGCTTTGCGGAATAATTTTACCTGCGTCTGCATTATACACAGGAGGTAAATCAAAGTCTGTCACAACAGAACTACTAGGATCAATTTTTTCATATGAACTTAAATATTCTCTAATTTTAGTTTTATATGGTTTTACTTCTTTGACATAATCTTCATAGCTCGATAAATTATCATTTTGGAAATTAACTTTTTGTTTAAGTTCACCAATATTATGTTTTGCTTTGATATAACTTGTTTTGAATGCCCAATCAACATTAGGTTGTTCTGTAAACACATATCGCAAACTTGCAAAAAACAAATTGTTCCAATGTATTTGCAAATCATTAGTCAAAATTTTATTTTTAAGAATTCCTAGTATTCTTCTAAATTCTTCAATAGGTTCTGTATCATAAAATATCTTATCAAAACTTGCACCGTCATATGCAATATTTTCGCTCGAACTATCATACAATCCTGGTTTCAATGATATTGTACCATTTTGTCTGCCGATTGTATCATAATTTACTGTATAATCTACACCTACTTGGTTGTCTTTTTTCTTCAATAATAACCAACCACCAGATCCAACATTTTGAATTTTTACAACATCGCCTATTGAATCCTCTAACGCTGGTAATTGATAACTTCCTAGTATTTGATAATTTATAGTTGTAAACTTGCTGTATCCTGTAGCATACCAATCAATGTATTCCCAATAATTATTAACATCAAATGATTGTGTTTGTGTCCTTAGATATTCTGTACCGTTCCAGGCAAATACCGCCCACTTACCGCCGACAGTTTCGTCATTGGTAACAAGGACACTAAATTCTCTAACTGTTATACTTGCATTTGTAGAATAGTTTTGCCCAGGTGACAGTATATCTACTTGAGAAATACTACCATTTGCATCTAGGATTAATTTTAATTCTCCTCCTGAACCTTCGGTATCTGATATAACATAGGTTGGTGGATTAATGTATCCTGCACCCGGTTCAGTAATCAGTACATTTATTATATTTCCATTTTCTATTTCTAGTGTTAATCTAGCACGTTGGACTCTTGCAACACTTACAAAACCTATTTCTGCAAAAGAATCAGATGTTGTTTCAAATTTGCCAGTTGCTATATTTAAGTTTCCATATTTTTGTCTAGTAGGTAAATCAATATCAGGTACTGGTCTTTCATTTGAATCGAAACCTACTAAACTATCAAACCATTTTTGTTCAATATCTGGATGCGGTTGACTCGTTGCTAATCCATCTGACACAAGCTGGTATTGATTGTGTGTGTTTTGTTCTTGGTTTTCAATAGTCCACCAGTTCCAACTTATACCTACATCTTTACCTTTTACAAGATTTTTACAATTATATAATGCAAATCTATCTGCTCCCAAAGGAGCAACAAATCTATATTGCTGTGAAGCAGGATCTGAAATGTAGTTACTAACATCAAATGCACTAATTGTTCTTGATTCCATGTTAGGAACTGTCAGTTTATTTAGAACCCAATAATAATAAAAATTTGTAAATGTTTGAGACGCCGTGTCATATTTTCTTCTTACAGAGTAAGCACTATCTCCGTATTTTGATGTACCGCTGATTCCGTTTGCAAGTCCTGCCTCTGTTCCACTTTGCGTATCCCATTCACTAGGTAGTAGTGTTGATTCAACCCATTCGTACACATCAACTTTTGTACCTGTAAATAATTTGTTAAAGTTCTGTGTGGACTCTGTAATATCACCTTGGTGATGATTTATAAATTTAGCACTTCCTATATCCCACCAAATTTTTCCTATCCACTTTTCAGAAGTATAATCTAAAGGATTAGCATTTATTCCTGTTACTGTGCTAATTGTATATTTTGCAGGATCATAACTTGTTTTAAAACTTATCTCTTGATCGGCTGGACCTGCTATTTTTCCTTGCAATGGATCAATGTAATCAACATAACCAACTAAATTATTATCAGTTTTGTTAAACAGGTATACACCTTTTAATTTATTTGTGTCTACAGGCAATACAGGATTTCTTAATACATTCCAGGTAGTTGTTCCAGCAGGCTTTCTATACTCTGCAACCATTCCTCTATCAGTTTTATTGTTAATTTGTACGGCCTGTTTTGGCAATCCTAAATAAACATGATTGTTTTTAACTGTTATTATAGAACCAAACTCTTGTGTGTCTTCATCGTATGCAAAATCTTGTCCGTATAGTAATGTATCATTTATAGTTTCATATACAGATACTAATCCGCTATCATTATCTATGACCCTAAATGGTGTGCTTCCTGCATCAAATTTTGTTGAGTTTTGATCAAATGTTGTATTAGTAGCAAGGTCACCACCTTTAGAAGTAATTGCTAACGTATTTCCATCAAAGTCTAAATTGAAACCAAATCTTGTATTTGGTGTTGTATCTACTGGTCTAATTGTTTGTGAAAAACTATATGTAGATCCATTTTGTGTATAAATGTAAACAGCACCTCCATTAGGAGTAATATCACTATTGAATGGTGCACCTATGGCAATTTTCTTTCCATCGTTGCTTATTGCTATAGTGCTTCCAAAATTTTCTGTTGTATTGAAAGGTTCCAGTATTTGACTGTATTCATAATGGTTTTGATTTTTTCGATATACTACAACTTTCCTTGTTGGTAAACTACTATCACTTCTATTAATATATTTTGCAGTAGCAATTACAACAGATGCATCTTTGCTTACATCAAAGTTTTCACCAAACTCTTCCAAGTCATTCTGTTCCAATACACTGTCTGTTAAACTGAAAGATGTATCGTTTGGTAGATATCCTATTAAGTCAACTCCAGATGAAACTTCTGTCCATTGTGTAATATCAAAAGGACCAGCAAGAAGATTTGTTTTTGCTTTGTATATGGTGTTACCTACACGCACTAAATCGTTTTCAAAATATACTGCACTAGTTTTATAAAACCCTCTGTAATTATTATCAGTTGCTATTGCCCAATCATTACTACTGTCTTTATCAAATATATAAATTCTACCATCATTATATCCTGTTCCATCGCCTTTTGCATGTACAAATAATTTGTAACTATCTTCGCCGGTTTGTCTTAATTTAATTTGATGTCCTAATTTTCTACCAGATGCACTATTAGGAACTGTATAATAATTTACTTGTAAATATGTATTTCCACGTTTTTCATAAATTGCAAAAATACCTTCATTGGTATTTCCTGTTTTATATCCACTTGCTAATGCAGGAATATTATATACACGAGTCCAATCTAAATTAATTGGGCCTGGTGGATTTGCTGTATCTGTAATACCAGACAATGTATTACTCGTGTAAATCCAATATTCAGTATCTTGAATAAACATAGTGCTAGGTATAGCAATAGTTTCAGCCTTGTCTACTACTAACAATGGTCCTGATACACTATTTTCAACATGTGTAGAATTGATAGGTCCAATGGTTCTAACAGTTGAGTCATTTTCTACAAATGTAACATCACTTGGCTCATTGAAGTCAGAACCCTTTGACCAAGTTCCTGTTTTATTTTTAAGAAACAATCTGACCACTGCAAAATCTCTTTTAATAAAAGCTACTTCTCCTGTACCACCGGTAGCTACACAGGTAACAGTATCACCTACTATTGGAAGAAAAGGATTACCAGCATTATCAAAATTTGTTATCCTAACATCAGTCCAACCATTCCAAATATCATTAACAGTATGATTCGTATCATTTAGATAATCGTATGATAAATTAATAGCTGAAGGATCTTGTCTGACACCACTAACATAAATTTGATTTACCCAGAGCCTGAAATTATCTCCTACTTGCACTGATGCGCCAGCAGTTGCTTCCGTTCGTACTATCCATCTTGAATCCAGAACGCTTACCTCTGTGCCTCCTTGAGTATGACTTAACACTGAGTAATAACTTGCTCTTGTTGGTTCTGTTGCGATGTCTTGATTTTGTTTTGCATCTAAAATATTTGTATAGTCTGGATTTGAAACAATATCATTTTCTAAGGTAATATTTCTTACTACAAGATTTGCATTTTTTTCTTCCAAGTTAGTGCTGTTAAAATTAGTTCCAACATTGACATACCACCAACCTGCATGATAATTATCATCTATCTTGTTTATAGTTGTGTAAGTTCCTAATAAAATATTACCTTTGAAGATGTTTCCTGTATCAGTTAATTCACCATTAATATTATTCAAATATAAAATTAATTTGTTGTCATTGTCAATGTATCTGTATTGTACTGTACATCTAGCTGTATTTGTAATTAATTCATCGCCAACATCTGGTGTTGCTAACGAACTGATAACTTCTATTACTCTGTCTACTTTTCCTACGATAGTATGTTGTCCATTTATAAATGATTCATTTAACACAGGATCATTATTAAAAGGTGTTATACCAGCTGGAGTAGTTGACGTGTATCTGTTCCAAGCCAACGTAAGGATATCACCCGGCTTTGTTCCTTCGTATTGTTCTTTTTCTGCTCTAATCAATATATGATCAGTTGCATCATTTGGCATAGAATAATTTCCACGCATCATGTACACTACATCTGGATATTGAGATGTGTTAGTGTTGTATTCGTCAATTTTACTTTGTTGATTTGATGCAAAGTTTTCAAAAGTTTGTACAGCTTGTGCTTCTACTACTCGCTTTGCTCTCCAAAGCTGTTCGCTATATAATACTATATCTCCAGATGCATAAGTTTGTAGAGGATCATAATCACCTCTACTTTTGGATTTTACATTACTTGCATTAGGCGAACCAACTGCTAGATATTTTCCGTCTGGTGATAATGAAGCACTTGTACCAAACCCACCGTTTGTATCAAATAAATTTGTTGCTTCGTCAATTTGTTGTAATAGATTTGGTTCAACATTGTCACTTGGTCTATTAAAGACATAAACACTACCATTTAGATCCTTAGGAGCAGTAATGGCTATCAAGTTGTTGTTATCTGCTACAGAAACACTTGCACCAAAATCTTTTTCAGTACTATCAATTATTCCTGCACTTTTGTTAATAATATCTGGTTTAAGTTCATATACCTGTTTTGCTCTTAATACTGTCCATCTACCAGTATCATCGTCATCTACCCATACTGTTTCAGTTTGAACATTATCTCCTGTAAGTGAGAACGGTATTGTTCTACCTGTATCTATAATAGTTTGATTTGCATCTGCTAATCTAGGTACCCTTGATGATCTAAATCTTGTAACAAAACCTTTTCCGTTATATGTATCAGTAGTATCTTGAACAAGTTCAGAAGTTTCACAAGTTAGTTTGTTTAATTCAATATTTGTAATTTTGTAAAAACCGTTAGTCGCATCGTCTATATCATTCAACCCAATTATGTCGCCTACTGCAAAATCAGTAAACTCGCTTACTGTAACTGCAAAACTTGTATCTGTTGATTCGGTAATAGATTCAATTTGATACGTTGAACTTACATATCTATACACACCCCAAGTAAGCTGATTCTTTTCTTTAGCTGTCCAAACGTATGATCCAACAAGTAATGCTGATATATCTTGGTTAACTATATCATTGTAATTTGCAAGACTAGTTGAAATATCTGCAGGATTCACATATCCAGCTGAAGGCACAAACATGTTGTCATCATTGTAATATTTTACTGGTAAAGGTTTGTGATCATAATTTTGTGATTTTACATAGATATTATTTCTGTCTAATCTATAAATTAAACTTGTGTCCTGTGGATTGACAAAATCAACAAGTTCAACTGTTTGTGGTTCTAACCTATATTGATCTTCATCCAATAAAACTTCAAATACATCGTTGCCTGTTGTTGCACCGTATCTACCTAATCTAATAGCCCATTCTTCATAAAACTCTAAACTATCTTTGTTAGCACTTCCTAACTTATCAAAAAGTTTTGTTAAAGAATTTTTTGTACCCTTATCTTGAATCATTCCTTGGAAAAATTTATATTGGCTAACATCGTCCGGAATAATATTTTCCAAGTATCTTCTTTTTTGATATCCTATCAAATGTTGTGCTAATTTTTGTTGCTCAACATCAAAGTTATCACTATCTAAATCGTAAAAATCAGCAAACTGTTTTGCTTTATAATCAAAGTTTGCTAACAGTCTTGGCACTGGTTTATCATTAAGTATCACAAAATCTTTGTCTTGGAATGTGCTGTTACCTACTACTCTATTTTTTGCAACATAAAAATACTGTTTGTATTTTACTAAAGTTCCAATAGCATAATCTTGCCATGCTGTCCATTCTTCTATCTTTGCATCATCAAAAATAAATCCTGGAACATTTAAAGAACCATTCCAGCCATCTGACCTGTAACCTTTTACTCTAATTCTTTCTTGTCTATACCCTTGAGCTCTGTTATAAATTTTATCACCAAAGACAGTTTCGTTATCTAAAACTACAGCATGTTCAGTCTGTATAACAGGTATTTTTAAATGATAAATTCCTTCTTGTGTATTTTTAACATAAAGACCAAATGCATTTGTATTATCTCTTTCAGTAGTTGCAAAATCAGCCAACAATCTTTTTCCGTCTGCTTTCAACAAACTGTAATCATAATACGTGTTATAGATGTCATCAACTACATGAAAATCTTTAAAAAATTCAATCTGTCTTGCTGAAGGACTTACAGTAAGGACAGCACCTTCTCCCCAATTTTGTGTTGTCCAGAACATAAATTCTTTACAGCTTAATCTCCAATTTTCTATTTCTTCTAAATCTTTATTAAAAGTATTGTAAGTAAAACCTAAAAATTCTAAATGTTTTCCGTATCCTAATAAAAAGTCTACCACGTCTTGAACTTCTGTATACACTGTTCCGTATGGAATGTTCGTTGGAAATTCTTCAAAGTTAACGGCAAAGGTTGCATTTGCTCCTCCCTCTACAGGAAGTTCTGCTAATTTTTGAAAATTGTCTGGATCAAAACTATTTCCCGAAGTGTGTCCAACTTTTACTCTATAGTATGTGCCATTGAAGTCAACTATTTGTCCTAACTCGTATAATCTATTTGTATCAAATGTTAAGAAAGTCTCACTGACTCCACCTACGTTTACAACTTGATCAGAACCTCTTCTAATAGGATTGAATATTGTAAAGTTTGGATTTGATTTATCATACCCTGAAATCTTAAAGCCTCTTGGTAATTTTTCTACAATTACACCACTATATGAATAAACTGCTGTGGGTACACCTGATACTAAGGTAAGTTGATAATTTTCTTCAGGTACAAAAATATTTCCTTCATTTAGAGGAGTTCTACTATCCAAAATTAATTTAAATTTATCTTTCTGACTGAAGCCTGCAATCTTGGATCCAATCTTATTTTCTAACCAAAATACTTTTTCCTTATAATCTTTAAATCTTACTGTTTCATTCTGTGCAAGATATCCTTGCATGTAATTTACAAAACCTGCTGTATTAATTCTGTTATCATCTGCCGCACTATTAGGAAACTTGATTTGTTTTAATTCTATTCTCTTACTAGTATCTTTGTAAACTAATTGATTTGCCGCGTTGCGGACTATTCTGCTCCTATCCCAGGCAAGGCCAAAAATTTGTGCAGGTTTAGATATTGCCCACGATTTCATAAGTGCAAATGGATAATGTGAACTTCTTCTCCATGCACTTTCTACAGGAGATTCATCACCAAACTTGAAATCATCGCTATATGCACTATCTATACCACCTCTTGCATATCCTGTATCCAATGGACTTAACAAGTTACCATTTTTGTCAACAGGAATATAATTGTAAATATCTGGATTTTTAAATTTATTTCTATAAACAATCTTTTTATTTGGTTCTCTTACTATACCTTTACTCAAATCCTCCCATAGCAATAAGTTATTACTTGTATAAGGTGCCGCACCATAAGTAGTTTCAAACCAAGTTGGTTTAATTTTAAGTCCTAAACATTCCCAAGGATGACTATGAGGACGATCAGTGTTGTATACATCTTTATAAATTGATCTCCAAAATCCAGACAATGATACATTATCAGGACCAAACGTCAAACTGTAATTGTAGGTAAAACTGTTGCCGCGTTTAAAATATGAATTATCTACATAATCTGGATTCCCAACTGTTTCTAACCATCTAGCAAATTCAGGTGTTATTGTTTTTGCTATTTGATATCTTGATATACCTGTGCCTCTTGTTTTACTAGGGACAAAATCTGCAATGTCAACGATGTTTTCTGCATATTCTTGTTTAAGATTATTATAAATTCTTTTTTCCAAGTCTAACAATAATTTGTCTCTAAAGTCTCCGAAACATTTCCATAAAGATCCATCATGACCTTGAATTACAGCTCTGTTACTTGGCCATTCTGGAAAGTCACTTGTATCAAATGTAGCATGATTCATTGATGAGTTTGGCATGTAGAAAACTCTATTATCGCCTTTAAATTTATGCGTATGTGCTAAACCTGTACCACCTTGTTGTTTATCATAACCTTGAGCGGCTACTTCTTCTGTATACAGAGGATAAAACCAACCTAATTTATTTTTGTAGCCTTTAGTAGTTTCTTCATCTATTCCATAGATTTTAAATGGACCTGTTGAATCTGCCGCATCACTGATGTAGGTATCATCTAAATAAATTTGTGGTTCGAACTTTGGATACAATCCAAGTTTAGTTGGTGTAGGAGCTATCCAACAACCATCAGTTGTTTCAAATTCATAAATCTTTAGTTTTTCTCCACCTGCTACCTTTTTGATCAACTGCATAAATCCGTCAGTGCTAATTGTATAATCTTTATCCTTGATGAGCTGTTGATCGTCTAAATATATTAAAATTGCCTTTTCATTTAATTCTTCGAAATTAATTGTTCTAGTCAAAGCAAAAATTGTTTGTGAACTATCTTCTATTTCTATTTCTTGTACAGTGTCGCCTCCGAACGGAACCATATCACTAAAATAAAACGGATCGGAACTTGTTTTATCATTCATCATTGTTAACAATACTTTGTCAACATGAGCCTTATCAAATGATTCGAAACCTAAATCGTTTGCTGTTCTTAAAAATTCTCTCTTGAACTTTATGTATTCTTCTCCAGCAAATTTTATTGCCTCCACCATGTTGTAATCTTTATCGGTCAAGTTTACAATAGCAAGGTTAATTGGTCCAGAATGTTGTACAAATTTTAAACCAAATTTAGAAACATCTCCTAGATCTCGTAAATTACTGACTCCTGGAAATACTCCTGCAAAAGAAGGTTGATTATCAACAATACTGTCAACGTGATCGCTTACTTCTCCTAAAGTAAATGAAGTAATATTTTCATTCATAGGATTCTTTTCAAAGTTAACAGGAAATTCATAATAACCTATGTTATTCTTTGGAGCTGAACTTGTTGTTTTTAAAACAACTTTTTGATCTTCAGCTAGATCATTGTAGAATCTAATGTAAGCATAGTTGTTTATTCTATCAATTTCATAATCTATATTGGCATATTTTCTATCATTGTTGACATATACTTTACACGTTAAATCATTTAAATCGCCACTGTTTCTATATTGATCAATAATAAAATTATTTGTTCTCGGTCCTGTTGTAATTTGTTTTATCACTGGCTGAACAGATTTTGTGTTAGCAGTTGTCCATCCAGACACACTATCAAATACTTCTCTTGATCGATATCTTCGTAGCAATGCTGTGTCAGTACTGACAGTGACAACATCTGCCACATCTTCATATTGGTAAGTATCGCTTAATAGGTTAAAGTCAAATGTTATGTCACCACTATTCTCGATTGTTCTATAAGATAAAGCAAAACCTAATTCTGTGTCAGCTATACCTGTACCAACCTTGTAGCTAAACACTTTATTACCCCTAAATGTACTAGAGGAGAGATCTGATAAAGCAGTATTAGAGTCGTTATACAAATCAAACAATGGTGCTTGATTAGTTTGTGATTTATCTTGCCCAGCTAACCAGCTATTTCCGTCATACCAGAAAATTTTACCTTTGTTTTTTGTTCCTGCTGTAACAAGAATTGTTTCATTAGTTAATGGTGTGGTATCTGTTGTTTCCTTAAGAGCAATTTGCCTTACATTATTTTGTGTAATAAAGTTTACTTCATAAATTTTACCAGCAACAAAACTGTCAGGATCTGCTGTAAACAACACACGCATACCAGATACTAATTCTATACCATCTACAAAATAACCAGCTTGTCCTTCAATTTCGGAAAATACATCTTTCGTGACCGTATCGATAAGATCCACACTTTGTTTTGCTTCTGTACCAAAGTAACTTCTACATCATTAATTTTTGCAGTGGTTTCTATAACAGATTTGTGTGTCCATAAATTATTTCTTGACCATTGGTTTCTATCTTTAGATGCTTTGTTAATTACAATATAATCTTTTACGTTAGAATATGAAATAGCATCGTCAAATGGTAGAGCATCAAAATCATTTGCATCAAACTTTGTAGCAACGTCAGAAAGATAAGATGCACTAATTACCAAATCTTCTTCGCTAATAAGTTTTATAGATTTTCCTACACCTTCTACGTACCATTTTCCTGTGCCGTATTTTTCTGGAGTTACATTACCAAAAAATTCTAACTTCATGCCGTTGGATAATTCGTATCCATTTTGCATTTTGTATGTTTTTTTATCAAGTATATCCTGTGCTACATCTATAAAGGTGTTATCTCGAATATCCTTAATTACAATTAAACCAGTCGCTTCTATATCATTTGAATTGACATAATATAAAGTATCAGGAGTTTCAAGATCGATATCCCAAGTTACTTGACCGCTGTCTATGTTTTGATTAGAAACACCTTTTGTGTAAATGTTACTATCACTTGTATTGTCAGCACTTGTTCTTATAGTAAACGGCATGTCTACTGCATCAATATCAAAAATGTATGATTGTCCTCTATACAATGTAAGTGTAGGATTGCTAACTGCTACTTCATCAGAAAATAGATAACTATCATTATCTGTATTATTTTGTTTTGTAACACTAAAGGTACTCTGTATTTCTCTTGATGAGCCATATACTGGAATACTTGTAGGTCCTGTTGGAAGCCAATAATACTCTCTAAAGTTTACGAATTTGTCCCAATCAATATGTGGATCCCAAGCGTAATATTCTTGACTGGATAATTTACTATGATCGGTTACATCTGCATTTCTTATTTTACAACTATTGACATAATCTCTATAATCTTTGTAAAATGTAATATTTCCTAGATCATCTGTTACAGTTGCAACAGGTTCTAACTGATATGCTTCTCTATCATTAGAAACATCAGCTACATAATTATCAGATGCTGTCCATGCCTTGGCATCTCTTCTTCCAATGAATCCATCAACCTTTTCTACAACACCTGGTTGCATCATTTGGTCTAATGTGCTACTTAAAAACTTTTTATTTGCTGTTGTTCTAAAATAACGAGGAAGTAAATCTTAGGATAAATCGAGAGCTTCAAGAATTAGCAGCTTTATATGTTGGGGAAAGAA
>LUMC01000110.1_pt1 | contig 16276 bp, 25 predicted proteins | sample 729671 | NCBI WGS metagenome assembly LUMC01 (sample SAMN03860273, study PRJNA289734) | marine metagenome | biome: seawater column; feature: ocean; material: water; isolation source: Red Sea water column Station 91 - depth 10m | place: Saudi Arabia: Red Sea | collected 2011-10-15 | depth 10 m | reverse complement strand
TTCAAGGCAGGACTTACACAAAAAGCACAGCCAAAAGCAGAAGTGCTCTTAAAAACATTGCAAGGTGCAATGGGTATTGATCCTGTAGATAGAGAACCAACAGAAGACTTAGATATTTACGAACTTATTGCAAGGAAAAAAGAACTTGTTGTACAACAGCAAAAGCCAAAGATAGATGTTTTAAACAACATTGCTATGAGATCAGATCCTAAGCCTTTCCCATTAAGTTGGAACGCAGGAAAAGGTGAAATAAGTATCGGTGGTAAAGTTTATGTGGATCCTAAAAATGCAAAACAATTTGTAAGTTTCTTTGATAGAAACGAAGATAAGCAAGAAGCAATGTTAAAAGCATTAAAAAGTGCATCAACAACTGCAAAACTTTTTGATGTGTTAGGATTAAAATATAAACTTGACATGGAGCGGTAATGGATATCGAGACTCTAAAGAAACTTGCAGGTGTGAATGAATTTACAGGTTATAAGCCTGTGAGCTTAGAGAATATCAGTGATACTGCACAAGCATTAAAGGACAAAGAAAAACGTTTAGGGATCAAACCAGGTGATGCTGATTGGTTCAAACTTTGGTTTTCAAAGCCTTATCTAAATGGGCCTATACAATTTAGGAGCCGTAAAAAATGAAGATAAGACAACTGTTTGAAGCAATAGAAGATAAACTTGAGGTAGCAAAACTTCCTTACAAAACAGGAGATCTTGCTCCTGTTCTTTCTAAAGACAATGTAGAATATCATTACAATGTCTTAACAAAAGGATATGTCAATAGATACAATGCAAAAGAAGGTGATCCTAAATTTAATTATGGTGGTGCAAAGTTGCATAATTTATTTTGGGTGCAACTGAAAAAGCCAACAGGATCAAATCCACCAACGGGTGCTATTAAAGAACTAATAGAAGAAAAACATAAAAGTTATAACGAATTTAAAGACAAATTGGTTAGAGAAGCAATGACTATACAGGGCAGTGGTTGGGTTTATCTATCAAAATCTGGAGAATTAAAAACAACTCCAAACCAAAGTTACAAAACTGATATACTAATGCCTATTGACATGTGGGAACATAGCTTTACTGATTATATTCCGGCAAAAGACGCCAAAAAAAAGTATTTACAAAACGTCTGTAAGATTATAAACTGGGACGTAATTAATAACAGGATTGATGGTTAATGCGTGGATATAATTTTATAAGAAAAGCCAATGAAGCAGTAGGTAGAATTACAAAACAAAACCAAACTCATGACGTAGGGCCTAATGAAATAAAAACACAAGCCAAAAAATTTGGTAACAGTGTAGACAAAGACGGACGTCCTCCCGTATTACATAGCAAGGCAAAGAAAAATACAAAGCCTAATACTTTGTTTAATTTGGGAATGGCTGAAGGAAAAAGCGAACCCGCTAAACCAAGAGACCCTAGTTTTCAAACTATGGTGAATATTAGAAAAAGCGGGGCAGGTGGTGCCCATAGGGACAAGAAGAAGGAGTTCAAACAAGGAAAAGAAAAACATAAAAAGAATTACGGAAGAACTGATGAAGTAACAGCAAAAGATATCAGTAAAGAATCTGAAATTTATGTTGACATGGACGGCGTTTTAGCTGACTTCTTTGGTGCATGGAAAAAACTAATAGGTAAGGATTGGAGAGAAATAAAAGACCTGCCAGGAGCATTACAGAAAATTAGAGATAAAGATGATTTTTGGCTTAACATTCCTATGACAAAGAATGCTAATAATCTATTAGGTTTGATAAAAGAATTAAAAGGTAGCTACACAATATTAAGTGCTCCTTTGCCTGACGATCCTAACTCAGAACCACACAAAAGAGAATGGATCAAAAAGAATCTTACTGCTTTTCCACCTAAGAAGGTTATAATAACAAGTAACAAGGCTGTCCATGCAACACAGCCAGACGGAACAGCAAACATATTGATTGATGATTATGGTCAAAATGTAGCTAAATGGGAATCTGCAGGAGGTGTTGGATTTAAACACAAGGATCATAAGTTTGAAAGAACAGTAAGTAATTTAAAACAACATATGAGCGAAGCAGATATGAGCAAAGGCTCAATTAAAAAGATACACAAAACAGCAGATAAGATTAAGGACAAACCCAAGGCTAAGAAGTCTATAGGAAAATGGGCAAAAGACAGAGGCATGGATCCAGAAGGAGCCATTTATGCGATAGCAACAAACATGAGGAAGCGTAAAGAAGGAAAGAAAATTGATCCGCCAGGCCGTGAGTCTTACAGCAGAAATGAACTGCCGCAGATAAAAGAAAAACATTTACAAAAATTGCCGCATACTATGGAAACAATAGCCATTAAAGATATTGTTCCTGTGCAAAAAGAAAGAATTAAGGAAAACCATAAACGCCAACTGTACAAAGTGTTAGAAGGCAAATTTAATCCTATTGTTGTCGATTGCCATAATAGAATCGTAAATGGTCATCATAGATATGACATAATAAAAATGTTACAAATGGAAAGTATTACCGTAGCAAAACTTCCTTTTACATTGGAATACATACTAGAAGTTACAAGTGAAGGAAATCTATTACCAAACCCACAAAGAAGCACACTTGTAAAAAGAGATGATGCATACGATTGGTACAAGATTGGTACACACATGGCAAATATTAAATCAATGCCTAAAGATGTACAAAAAAGAAATAAACCAGATATCTTTATACAGTTTTATGGTGGAGACAAAGAAAAGAACTACATGATGAAACAACTGAAACGTATTGGATATCAGGTGCAACCTGCAGATGGATACAAAGATACTCATTTTGATGAGGATATAGAAGGTTCATATGTGCTTAGAATATCACTAGAAAACTTTGCCGACGGCAAGAAAAAAGGCCGTAAAGGTTTAAGCAAACGTGTTGGCATTCCCAAGGGTGCAAGTGTAACACAACTGCGTAAAATAGCTAAAAATAGCACAGGAGAACGCAGAAGAATGGCACACTGGCAGGCAAATATGAAGTCTGGACGCAAGAAGAAAGGTAAATAATAGTATGTTTATAAGAGAAATTATTAGAGAGGTAGCAACAGCTGGAGCAACATCATCTGGTAGCATAGCCACTGTAGTTAATCCTAAACAAGCATACGGGCAACGACCACGTGATGAAAAAGGTTTGCCTAAAGCACCTCAGAAAAAGAATAAAGACGGAACTGCCAAGAATGCCCTTGATGTAAAGGACAATTTAATGGGTGGCAAAACTATCAAGAGATAAATACATACGAAGGATAGTCATATGAGAGAAAAAGAACTTAAAGAAGATTTAGCTACACTGGCTTACAAAGCTGAAGCAGACCATGAAGTACAAATGGCAAGAGCTGATCTATATAAAATTGCAAAATATTCAATTAAACTACACGAAATGTTAAAAGGTGTAACTGAACAAGAAGGTATTGAAGGCTGGGTACAATCTAAAATTACTAAAGCGGCAGACTACTTAGGTGCTGTGTATCATCATATGGACTATGAACAAAAATTTGACGAAGTGTCAGAAGCTAAAAAAGCCAAACCAGACTTTTTAGATATTGATGGCGATGACAACAAAACAGAGCCTATGAAAAAAGCTGTTAAGGACAAAGAAGCTAAAAAAGATAAGAAAGATGTTAAGGAAGGACATGGCGGAATGCCTTCCAAAGCACATGTAATGAAAATGTGTAAGGATGGAATGTCGGAAGCAATCATATACAAATTACCTTCAGGACAAATTAAATAAAACAAGAAAGTATCAAACTTTAGAAGAATCAGTTGGAAAGCCAATTACAGAAGAAGAATTTGATATACTCGCTGAAAAACAAGACGCATGTTATCATAAGGTTAAGTCCAGATACAAAGTTTGGCCTAGCGCCTACGCCTCTGGTGCTCTAGTTCAGTGCCGAAAAAAAGGTGCTAAGAACTGGGGTAACAAGAGCAAGTGAAACTAAGACAAATAATAGACATCGTAGACGAAGGAACACGTTGCTGGAAAGGTTACGAAAAGAAGGGCATGAAAACCATGTTCGGAAAACGTGTACCTAACTGTGTAAAACGTGAACACGTAGATTATTGTGTCAAATGCGGAGATCTTGTGTTTTCAGAAGAAATGGATCTACACGAAGATCTAAAAAAATGGTTTAAACAAAGATGGGTCCGTTTTGGACCTGACGGAAAAATCCGTGGCTCATGTGGAGGACGGAGTGAAGGTGAAGGAAAGCCAAAGTGTTTACCAGCCTCAAAGGCTTATGCTATGGGCAAAAAGAAAAGAAAAACTTCTGCCGCTCGTAAGCGAAGAAAAGATCCTAATGCTGAAAGACGTGGTAAGGCTAAGAACGTAAAAACTTAGGAGAATACTATGGAATGTAAGTGTGAAAAATGTGGACATAACTGTCATTGTGATAAAGAATGTCTTGAATGTGCTAATGATGTTTGTACAGGATGTCAATGTACACATTGCAAATAACAAATGTTCCACTACGTGAAAAGTGGAGTCAAAAATATAAAAAGAGCATAAACTGTTCTAACCCTAAAGGCTTTTCACAAAAAGCCCATTGTGCCGGAAAGAAAAAGAAGAAATAATATCAGATAAATATATTTGATATGTCTTTTTTAGTTTGTAATACCCCAATTATTCCAGTATATGTAAAGAAAGAATATCTCTATGATTTAGAAAAAGGTCACGGAGAACTTACTCCTGGCGTGTGGATAACTGCAAAAAGTGTTATGGGAAAGGCTTTGTACTTTGAAACACTACTTACAGATTACGGAGCATTATTTGATAAACTTCCTATATCAGCTTTTGTTTGGAAGGAAGATTACAACGAAGAAGATCAATTACCATTAGACGTTTTACAAATTTGGGATTGTTTTGATTATGACATAACAATAATTAGAAAGTCAATGTTGTCCGACTGTCAATTTTTTGGTAAGGATAAAAAAATGCACAAAGGTGAATACTTGTTTACAATAGACAATGCTCATAGAGAAAGAAATGTTATTGATACTAACTTTGCCGAACATGATCCAGAACATAAATCATTTAACATAATTAAATTGGACAACGGGCAGTTCGCCGCACAACCAAATAATAGAATAATTTTCACAGATCAAAGTCTTGTGCTAGGAGATAGGAAACAACCAGACTTCAAAGTGTGTACACAGAATTACACAGTTGAAAATACACCGAAATGGTCAGTGGGACATACAGACGAATGGCAATACAAGACAAAAGAGGAAAAAGATTTATAGAAGATTATCGTAAATATGATCTTGAAGAAAGAGAACTTTACAGAAAACTTCCGCACTTGCACAAGTGGTGGAATAAATTATACCTGGCAGAAACAATGGGATACCAATGTGGACCAGGTGCTACTGAAATTCCAGAAACAAAAGAGTATGTAATAAGACCTATCTACAACTTAGGTGGAATGGGTATATGTGCAACAGTTCAAAAATTAGAAAAGGGCGATATTTCTAGTGTTCCTCCAGGATATTTTTGGTGCGAATACTTTGAAGGTGATCACTACTCTGCAACATATTACAAAGAAGATAAAGGATTTTACCACGAATGGAAGCTACTGCACAACTGGCAAGGCTGGAATGATAAAACAAATCTTGTCAAATTTACAAGATGGTTAAAATTAGATACCGCTCCTGAACTTCCAAAACAATTAGCAGAAATTGATGTTCCTATTATAAACGTAGAATACAAAGATAACAATCCTATTGAAATACATTTTAGACCAAGTGGTAATCCAGACGGTACCACTGATGATAAATGGAACGAATATATTCCTATTTGGGGCGACACAACAGACAACTATAAAAATAGTTTAGCGGAGCAAGGGTACGTATGGATTGATAATCCTTTTGAAGACTGGTATGAGGATATAAAACCATATTTTAATGAGACGAGGTTGGGATATTATGTACGGTAGAATCGATTTATCAAAAATAGATTACGAATTAGACAAGGATATAGTAACTTGTAAGCCATCTCTGGAAGAAGCAACTGAAGTTTTTGTTGCATATTGTAGATACAAAAAATTTAAAAGTGTGTATCCTTTATATCAAGATGACATTGATCTTTATTCGTGGAATTGTTTATATGAAAACGGAAAACTTGTAGCTTGGGAGCAAACACTATTATATCCTAATGATAAAATAGGAATGAGTATGCAGTTTGCTTGGAACTACGATGTTCCCTCAAAAAGTATTGGATGGCGATTTAGCTTTCACGTTCCTGCATGGTTAAAATCTATAGGTTATAAATATCTTTACTTAGGAGATCACCATGATTACAAAGCTAAAATTAAAGGCTATGAAGTTTTGGCTCCTATAGAAGAACATATAAACGGTAATTTTAAAAAATAAAGGAGAACAGTATGAATGATTTTATATATAAGTTTGATATTCCTTTTGACAAAGATAAACTTATAAAGGAAAGTCAGGCCTTTAACTATGAAACCATAAACACTGATTCTATATATCGTAATAGGAAGTCTGAAGAATTTGATCAGCGTTCTTTTCTAAAAAAGAATATCAAACTTATTAGATGGCTTAATTCCCAAACATCTTGGGCAACATCGTCAGAAGTAAAAGACGATAAGATAAAACTCGAAGAGAGTGAAAGAATTTTTAAGATATTTACAGATATCTTTGGAACAGAAGATATTGAATATTATTTCCTTACGCAGAAACAAGGCACAGATGTCAAACAACATGTAGATGCTGGTGTGTCTTGTGCGATCAATATCATTGCAAGTGGAAAAGAAACACCAATAGATTTTCAGGATCACGGTAAAGAATCATACAAGATAGCACTTTTAAATGTTACAAAATCTCATGGTGTTCCTATCCAAGAAGATGAAGATAGAGTGATATTAAAGATACGATTTGTGAATCGTAGTTATGAAGAAGTAAGAGAAAAACTTATAGAACACCTATGATAATTTTAAGCAAAGGTAAACTAGATTTACACAATGACATAATCGATACATTTGTTGAACGTCATGCTACAACAAGAATAAAAAACAACACACTTACTGAAGATACGGTAAAATTTTTTGTGTTTTTTCTTTTGCATGAATCTACATTTCCAATATCTTGTATGTTCTTTGATCCATACTTCAACGTAAATCCAGGAAAATCAAGACTTTATGCAAATTATTTTCTGAATAAAGAAACAATAGATTGTATTATGATGAGTCCACATGTAAATCCATTTATACTTAAAGAAAGTAAAACTGTTGATTTGAACTATAGCACATTGATAGATGATTTAAATAAAGCACAAATAGAACCAGCAGTTATCGATGAAGAAAAAGTTTTGGTTCTAAGACATGCACAAAATATAGATAAATCAATTTTTAGAAACAATGTAAATGATACATGGAATAAGAATTTTGGATCTATAAAATGGTATCAAAATAACAATTTACTATTAGAAGTGCAGGGAAATTCTGACTCTACAACCAAAATTGAAATAAGTCATGCTTTTGGTGTATACGAAAGCCTTTGTAGTTTATTAAACATTTCCAATTACAAGCATTTTGGTAATTTTGATATCATTAGCCAGAACTAAAGAGCTTGACATTTGCAAAAGCATAATATATAATAACAAAATACTTAGGAGAATAATATGAGCGATCGAGTTTACGGACAAGACGAAAAAGCAAAATTAGAAAGACTTGTAAACGAAGGTGCCACAGTATTACAAGAGATCCAAGACCTTCAAGAAGGTCTAAAAGAAACTGTAAAAGCAGTTTCAGAAGAACTTAATGTGAAAACTGCATTGATTAACAAAGCTATCAAAGTAGCACATAAAGGTGACTGGCATAAAGTTGCTGACGACTTTGAGGACTTAGAGACTCTGGTTACAACTGTTGGCAAAGACAAATAGTTAAATACTATTATAAGACGCCCTAGGCCGATTGGCGGGCATGTAGAAAGGTTTCGTTGGCCATAAGCAACGTGGAGAGTAAATGAATAACTATAGTTCTAGCACATTCTATATTTCGCACCCTTTGACTGTGAAACATGGTCAATTAAATCGGACTACAGAACAAGACAATAAAATAATCCAACATTTTTTAAAAGTAAAAAGCAACGAAGATGCAAATCCAAACGAATGCTGGAAAACAAATTGGTATACACACATAGAACACCAAGATGTTTTAAAAGGCATAATGGATGAAATACATCTTTGGTATTGTAAAAACATTTGCCCTCCTAGAGGACCAAGCTTCATAACTGAATCTAATTCTTTTAGTGCAAATGATCTGCACATAGATGCCAATGTTTGGTTTCAATAATACTTGCCAGGACAATTTAGTCAGCAACACGAACACGGAACACTTTCAAGATTCAGTTGGGTGTATTACTTACAATGTGGAAATGAATCAAGTCCTCTAACTTTTGTAAAAAGAGAGGTAGAAGATCGTACTTTGGAGATCAATAATCTTTACGAACAACATCTTCCAGTGTATAATAAAATGATAGTAATGTTTCCGTCTTGTTTGCACCACAAGGTATATCCTGCAAACGAAAAAAGATATGTATTGGCAGGAAACATAAATGATATTTTGTATGAGGAAAATAAATGAGCTACGTAGACGCATACTTTGACAGAGATGCAGATATTATTCGAGTTGTAGAAAGAAATGACGGTAAGAGGCTTTACACAGAATATCCTGTAAAGTATACTTTCTATTATGATGATCCAAAAGGAAAGCATAGAAGCATTTATGGTGATCCAATTACAAGAATTGTAAGCAAGTCAACAAAAGATTTCCGAAAAGAACTTGCAATTAACAACAAAAGAAAACTCTTCGAAAGTGATATTAATCCTATATTCCAATGTTTAAGTGAAAACTATTTGAATCAAGATGCTCCAAAGTTAAATGTTGCATTCTTTGATATTGAAACTGACTTTGATCCAGAAAGAGGCTTTGCTGATCCTAGCGATCCATTCATGCCTATCACTGCAATCACTGTACACTTACAATGGCTTGATGCACTTATTACACTTGCAGTTCCTCCCAAAACACTAACAATGGCAGAAGCTAAAGAACAGTGTAAGGAATGGGGTGAAGAATGTGTTCTATTTGAAAAAGAAGCAGATATGCTTCAAGCATTTTTAGATCTTATTGAAGACAGTGATATTATTACTGGTTGGAACAGTGAGGGTTATGATATCCCTTATACGGTAAATAGAGTTAGTAGAGTTCTAAGCAAAGATGATACTAGGCGTTTTTGTTTATGGAAACAACTTCCTAAAAAACGTGAATATGAGAAGTATGGCAAATCAGCTGAAACCTATGACCTAGTAGGCAGAGTGCATTTAGATAGTTTGGAACTTTATCGTAAATATACATATGAAGAAAGACACACTTACAGGCTTGATGCCATTGGTGAACTTGAAGTTGGTGAAAAGAAAACTGTGTATGAAGGTACGCTCGATCAACTTTATAACAATGACTTCCGAACATTCATCGAATACAACCGGCAAGACGTTGCACTACTGGACAAGCTGGACAAAAAACTAAGATTTATTGATCTAAGTAACGAACTTGCTCATGCAAACACTGTTTTGCTACAGACCACTATGGGTGCTGTTGCAGTTACAGAACAGGCTATTGTGAATGAAGCACATAGACGTGGCATGAGAGTCCCCAACAGACCTAAACGTGATCCTGAATCTTCAACAGCCGCAGGTGCTTATGTGGCATTTCCAAAGAAGGGTTTGCATAAATGGATTGGTTCTATGGACTTGAACAGTCTGTATCCAAGTGTTATTCGTGCATTAAACATGGACCCTGCAACTATCGTTGGACAACTTAGACCAACACTTACAGATGCATATTTAAATGAAGCAATGAACTTACAAAAGAAATCATTTGCTGGTGCTTGGGAAGGCAAGTTTGGCACACTTGAATACGAAGCAGTAATGGAAGAGAAACGTGATGTAGCAATTAACGTTGATTGGGAAAACGGAAAAGAAGATGTTCTAAGCGGTGCAGAAATCTACAAATTAATTTTTGAAAGTAACAACCCTTGGATGCTTTCGTCTAATGGAACAATATTTACAACTGAACATGAAGGCGTTATTCCAGGATTACTGAAACGTTGGTATCAAGAAAGAAAAGAACTACAGGCACAACTAAAGAAAGCCAAGGACGCAAACAATAAGATTGAAATAGAATACTGGGACAAAAGGCAATTGGTTAAAAAGATTAATCTAAATAGTTTGTATGGTGCTATTCTAAATCCAGGTTGTAGATTTTTTGATAAACGTATTGGACAATCCACTACACTATCCGGAAGAACTATTGTAAAACATATGAGTGCTGAAGTAAACAAAGTGATTACTGGTACATATGATCATACAGGTGACGCAGTCATCTACGGTGATACAGATTCTGTATACTTTAGTGCATATCCTATATTGAAAAATGATATTGCTACTGGTAAGATTCCTTGGTCAAAAGAAAACGTAATAACATTATATGATCAGGTTGCCGAAGCGGCAAATTCAACATTTGAAAAATTCATGTCTGAAGCATTTCACTGTCCTAAAAGTAGAGCAGAAGTTATCGCGGCAGGTAGAGAAATTGTTGCAGAGTCCGGTTTGTATATTACTAAGAAACGTTATGCGGCATTGGTATATGATTTAGAAGGATTTAGAGCTGACACAGATGGTAAGCCAGGCAAAGTAAAAGCAATGGGCTTAGACTTGCGTAGATCCGATACTCCTGTATTCATGCAAGACTTTTTAAGTGAATTACTATTAATGGTGCTTACAGACAAACCTGAAAAAGAAATACTAGATAGAATTACAGAGTTTAGAAAAGAGTTTAAGCAACGTCCTGGATATGAAAAAGGATCTCCGAAACGTGCAAACAAAATTGGACATTATCAACGTCTTGAACAAAAACAAGGAAAAGCAAACATGCCAGGTCATGTAAGGGCAAGTATCAATTGGAACACTCTAAAACGTATGAATGGTGATAGATACTGTCAAGAAATTGTTGACGGCATGAAAGTTATTGTATGCAAACTAAAACAAAATCCTTTAGGCTATACAAGTGTTGCATACCCGACTGATGAATTACGTATTCCTGACTGGTTCAAAGAACTTCCGTTTGATGACGATGCAATGGAAGAAACAATTATTGACAACAAGTTAGGAAACTTAATTGGTGTGTTGAACTACGATTTAGAAAATACAAAACAAAACAACACTTTCAACACACTGTTTGATTTTGGAGACTGATATGCAACATACAATACAACAACTTATGGATAAAGTAAGTGCAATGCACGGCTTGGCTGTACAAGCTCACAGAGAAAAATACAGGAGCCACACAAGAGAATACAATGTTGATCTTGTTACACATTTGGTGGAACAGATACAAGCACTGGCTGGAGACATTTATAATGATAAGACTCCACACCCTAAACTAGAAAAAATTAAAAAAGCAAAGGAGATAAAACCCAATGAGTGATCCTAACCAACCATATCATAATAAAGGATTTGGCGTTGCATTTTTGTGGATTATTATAATCACAATGTTACTTCCAATAGCGGCAATGATGACTATAGACGATACTTGGGATAGATTTCTTCAAAAATATGGAGACCCATGGAAGAGTGATTGTTGGGAAAATAGTAAACATGAAAGGGTATGCAAGGCAGATAATACATGTCTTATAGGAAGAAATTTTTGTATACCAGAAAAATTTAGATGGAGAGCAGACTAAATGAAACTAACCTTAATAGGATATGGATTTGTAGGCAAAGCCGTACACAATATCCTAAAGGATCAATATGATGTAAAAATCGTAGATCCACAATACAATGAAAATACAATAACGGATGACTCGGACGGATATATCGTTTGTGTTCCAACTCCAAGTGAAGATAGTGGTGCGTGTGATATGACAATAGTAAACACAGTCGTAAAAGCATGTCCAAGTGATAAACCTATCTTAATAAAAAGCACAATCAGTTTAGAAGGCTGGCAAGTTTTATCAGCAATGAAAAAAGAAATTACTTTTAGTCCAGAGTTTTTGACGGCGGCTAATGCAAACGAAGATTTTGCCAACCAAGAATTTATGTTGTTTGGCGGAGGTAACACAGAATTTTGGCATGACGTTTTTATTCTTGTCAAAGGATTTAAACCTATGTATGCAAGTGTAGAAGAACTAATATTAACAAAATATTTAAGAAACAGTTTTCTAGCAACCAAGGTTGCATTTTTTAATGAAGTATATGATTTTTGTAATATGACAAATTTAAATTATGAAAAAATTTCTGAACTGGTAGGAATAGATAAAAGAATAACAAAAAGCCATATGCAGGTTCCAGGACCTGACGGTGAAAGAGGTTTTGGAGGTGCATGTTTTCCTAAAGATACGAGAGCTTTACTGTTCACAGGATTGTTCTTCAAATCACCTTTTTCTATCTTAAGTGAGGTAGTGAAAGCAAACGAAAGGATTAAAGATGCATAACATACTAATCACAGGACACGAAGGATTCATAGGTCAAGAACTATGGAAAAGATTATCAACTAAACACGACTTAATGGGATTAGATATAAAAAGCGGTGACGATATATTAACTTGTGAACTTCCGCATCCAAATGTAGTTGATGTAGTAATACATTTAGCAGGAATAGGTGGAGTGAGAGAAAGTTTAGCAGACCCACAAAAGTATTGGAATAATAATGTGGAAGGCACTAAAAGAATACTTGATCACTATTCTAATGCAAGAGTCCTTGTGGCAGGTTCAAGTTCACAATACGAACCTCATCTTAATCCTTATGCGGCAAGTAAAAATGTTATAGAATATATTCCGCATAAAAATGTTGTCTTTATGAGATTTCATACAGTGTACGGACCAGTTCCTCGTGCAAATATGTTTTTTGACAAACTGCTTAATAATAAACTAGATTATGTTACGGCACATAAAAGAGATTTCATTCACATAGAAGACTTGTGTGAAGCAATAGAAGTAATCATGGATAGTAAATTTAATGGATCCCTTGACGTAGGTACTGGTTACAGTGTAAGGATCCAAGATATAAGACCTGATCTTCCTGTGAAGTTAAATACTACTGGCGAAAGAAAAATAACACAGGCAAATACAAAACAATTAAAAGAATTAGGCTTTGTAACAAAACACACAGTAGATCAATTCTTAAAAGATAGAGGCATAAAATGAAGATAGGCTTTACGTGTTCAACATTTGATCTGTTACATGCAGGACATGTACAGATGCTTAGAGAAGCTAAAGAACAATGCGATCACCTAATATGCGGTTTACAGATAGATCCAAGCATTGATAGAAAAGAAAAAAACTCCCCTGTACAAACTTTAGTTGAAAGATACACACAACTTATTGCATTAAGTTATGTAGATGAAATTATTCCCTATCAAACAGAAAAAGATTTAGAAGACATTTTGGAAATGTATCATATAGATATAAGAATTTTGGGTGAAGAATATAAGGAAAAGGATTTTACAGGTAAAGACATCTGTAAGAAAAGAGGTATCCAATTACATTTTAACAAACGTGATCACAGGTTTTCTACAAGTGATTTACGTGAAAGGGTAAAAAGTAGTTGACTTTATTAACAAAATATCGTATAATTGACATAATAGGAGAAGCAAAATGAAAGATATTTTACAAGACATCGTAGCCAAGACACATAGCTTAGGCTTTTTGAATTTGGTGAAAGTGACTGGTACAGAAGATTCAACAATGATTGAATCAATGGCAGAAGACAGAAGTGTTATTCTTACTGCTAACACAAAAGACAAAGTTGCTGAATTTGGTGCAAACATCTTTGGTATGCCAAACTTGGACAAATTAAGTTTGCATTTGAAGAATCCGGAGTATCAAAAGAACAGCAAACTTTCTATTACAAAAGCAGAACGCAATGGAATAGAAGTTCCTACAGGAATACACTTTGAAAATGAAGCTGGTGACTTCCAGAATGATTTTCGTTTTATGGTTACTGAAATCATCAATGAAAAATTAAAAAGTGTAAAATTTAAAGGAGCAAGTTGGGAAGTAAACTTTACTCCGAGTCTTGCAAGTATTACTAGAATGAAATTACAAAGTGCCGCACATGCTGAAGAAACTGTGTTTACAGTAAAAGCTGAAAACGGTGACTTGGTATTTTACTTTGGTGATTCAAATACACATGCAGGTAAATTTGTTTTCCAGAACGGTATTGAAGGAGACTTGAAACATGCATGGGCATATCCAGTTGCACAAGTACAAGCTATTTTGAATCTTGATGGTAATGCTACAATGAGTTTAAGTGATCAAGGTGCTATGCAGATTTCAGTAGACAGTGGACTAGCAAAATATAACTATATCCTTCCGGCACAGAGCAAGTAATCATGTATACAGATCTTACAAAAGAACAAAAAGACTACGCAGTATTTCTTCCAGCATTAAGCGGATTTTATGCTACTTTTGTAGGAAAGCAAAGGTTTGAGGAATATGTTGATTACAATCGTATACCTTATGCTAATGGTATGGAATCAATAAATTGGTTGAATAGAAAAGATGGATTGTTCCAATATCATTGGACTTTATACAGTGCAGGTCATGCCGAACTAGATGTGAATAAAGATGCACCTAAGGAGGATATGATTCGTAATAGGGATAGAGATAACAGTTGGTTACTAGGTGATTCAGGTGGTTTCCAAATTGGTAAAGGAGTTTGGGAAGGTAATTGGAAAGATCCTTCTTGCCCTAAAGCACAAAAGAAACGTGAACAAGTTCTTGCATGGATGGACGCATACATGGACTATGGTATGATACTTGATATTCCAGCTTGGGTTTCTAGATCTGAAGCAGGTCAGAAAGCAACAGGAATTACAAATTATCAAGATGCCGTAAATGCAACAAGAATAAACAACGATTACTTTATGAAAAATAGAAATGGTAATTGTAAATTCTTGAATGTATTACAAGGCGAGAATCATGCTGATGCTGATGATTGGTATAATCAGATGAAAGATTACTGTGATCCTAAGAAGTACACAGATCATTTCAATGGTTGGTCGATGGGCGGACAAAATATGTGTGACATTCACCTGGCGTTGAAAAGATTAGTTGCTTTGCGATTTGATGGTTTGCTTGAAAAAGGATTACATGATTTTATGCACTTTCTTGGTACAAGTAAACTAGAATGGGCAACACTACTTACCGATGTTCAGAGAGCAGTTAGAAAATATCACAATGAAAATTTTACAATCACATTTGATTGTGCTTCTCCTTTTCTAGCAACTGCTAATGGACAAGTATACATTCAAACAGAAACAGAAGACAGAACAAAATGGGTTTATAGAATGGTGCCCAGTGTAGATGACAAAAAGTATTCTACAGATAATAGACTATTCAAAGACGCAGTGTTACAAGATGGGATATTTAAAAACTTTGAAGATTCACCGTTGACACAAAATATTAAGGTATCTGATGTTTGTATATACAAACCAGGAGACCTAAATAAGATAGGCAAGGAAGGTAAAACAAGTTGGGATAGTTTTAGTTATGCTATACAAATGGGCCACAATGTTTGGAGTCATATAAATGCAGTGCAAGAAGCAAATAGAAAATATGACAACAACATTATTCCTTCCATGCTAGTAGATGAATCCTTTGATAGGGTTTATTTTAGAGATGTTGTTGAGGCAATATTTGCCACAAGCAATAGAGATGAAGCAAATGCAGTGATTGAAGAATTTAGTAAATTTTGGATGAGCATCATTGGAACAAGAGGTGCAGTTGGTAAAAAGACTGTTAATGCTTCTACACAATTTGGAAACCTATTCGAGGAGGTATAATATGGGGACTGGAAGAGCTAGTAAAAGAGCTAAAAAACTACAAAATCTACACAACTATTTTCATAACAAAGTAGAACAAGTAGAAATAGAAAGAAACAATGACAGGACTTGGCAAACAAAAGAACATCTTATAAGATTAAAAAAACAAAAATTAGCAATCAAAGACAGGTTACAAAATGAATAGAGATTATAAAAACGGGCAACAAGACGATGTAGATTACTTTATCGGTAGAGAAGTTGAAAAGACTCCTGCCTATGATAAAGATACCCTTTTTGTTGTTGGCGTAAAAGACCCTAAAGAAGTGGCAAAACAAGCAACTAGAAATGGTTGCGATCATATCTATCTTGGTGCTAATCAAAGTTTCAATATAGATGGCATTAACGAAGACGAACATGAAGAATGGCATATAAT
>LUMC01000303.1_pt1 | contig 16519 bp, 17 predicted proteins | sample 729671 | NCBI WGS metagenome assembly LUMC01 (sample SAMN03860273, study PRJNA289734) | marine metagenome | biome: seawater column; feature: ocean; material: water; isolation source: Red Sea water column Station 91 - depth 10m | place: Saudi Arabia: Red Sea | collected 2011-10-15 | depth 10 m | reverse complement strand
GAATCAAACACTTACAAGCCAAATAATTTAATAAATGAAAAATTAAGTTTTGAAAAATTTATTGAAAATATTCAACTCGAATTTCTTAAATTCTAAAAATACTTTTTTTTAAGTTCTTTAAATAAATTAAAATATTCAAACTTCGTATTATTTTTGAGTCCAAATGCATCATATCCAAATTGATCACTTGAAATCTTTTTAAGTTTATTTTTTATAAAAACTGGATGTTTATCAATATCCATCTTGAAAACGTGTTTTTTATACCTTTCTTGTATCATTAAAAACCATGCATCAAAAGCTTCATCAGGGTTATCTCCTCCTCTATCACCATAGTTATTAAAGGTCCTAAACCATGCTCGAGCAAATCTGGCCCTATCATTTTTTATGATTTCTTTAGTTCTAAACATCGAATCATACTGCCAAATAGGAACTTTTATTTGAGGAACATTTTTGTATGTTAAAAGTTTTCCATCAAGAGTTGCCAGCATTTTATCTGTACCACCATTAAGTTTTATATCTGGAAATTTTTCTTTGTTTAGAAGCAAACACAGTTTTGTTTTTATTTGATATCTATCATGGGTGAAAAATTGATATTGTGGCAAAACAACACCTGGCTGATCATTATATTTTTTTAAATAGAATTTAATTTTCTCAATATCATCTTCATGTATAAAGTAATCAAGGTCCATTCTCATCACCCATTTAGAATCACATTTGTCAAAACCTCTCTGATAAACTTTATTAAAAATTCCCCAATCAAATTCAAGAGGCCAATCTTCACCTACAACAACAACATTATTGTCTGAGATATTGTTGTAACAATTAAGTGCTTCTTGCCAAGGATCATTTCTTTCAACAGGATTTGTCATTGTTGTAAAGACAGAAATAAAAGTCATAAATAAATAATAGTTAAATAATGATTTTCAAAGCACTACTATCTAAATTATCTGAAACATTTTAAATTATGAAATTATTAAATTATTTAAAGCTAAAAATTATTAACTTATCAAACATACTCTTACCTTTTAAAAATTATACAATTAGCTATTATTTTTCAAGATATGGAAACAATCTTCAACAAATTGCGAATGGGATTATATTTGCAAATAAAAACCAATTTAACAGTTTCTGAATTCTATGATGCAATGGAAGATGTTTTTAAAAATTCAATTAAAGCGAATATAAGCTTTTTATCAAATAATATACCTAAAGAAAATGAATTAATTATTCATGTTAGAAGTGGAGATATTTTCACAAATTTTAAAAAAGATTATTATCAAAATCCTTTAATTTATTATCTTGATATTATTAAAAAATTTGAATCGGTAATAGTTGTTACATCCGAAGAAAAAAATAATCCTGTAATTGAACATTTAGCAAACATAGAAAATGTCAAGATTCAATCTTCCTCATTAGAGAATGATTTTAACACTATTTTTAATGCAGTAAATCTCGCAACTTCTGGTGTAGGAACATTCCCCATAGCAGCAGCTCTCATGTCAGAAAATTTAAAAAATTTATACTATACCAACTTGTATCTTAAAGAACATTTGAATCCAAAAATGATTAAGAACTCAAAAATAAATCATTATGAATTTCTTATTGAAGAAGATTATAAAAAACGATATTCAAAAAATTATGAATTAGAAAAATTAATTCTTAACAGTGGAATTAATATTCAAAAACCAAAAATGTTTTAAACATACCAGTGGTTTAATTTTTTCATTTTAGCTATTTTTTCTTCACCCTGAATGTAATTAAAATGTACAATATAGGGATCTAAAATCTCATGATAAGAATAAAAATGTGGACCATTAGGAAACTTATTTAATGGAAGAATGAAGTATTCAAACTCGTCTTTCTTTTTGTTTATATACGTTTGATCGTGGGTTAAATAATTTTTAAATTCTTCATATGCTCCACTCTTTGGGTCAAAAAATTTTTTTGTTTTATCATTTGATGTGATAATCATAAAACCTGCACATAGGTTTGTAAGATTTGGTTTTGATGGTCTTTTGTCATTTTGAAAAATCATTTCATTCTTATTTATAAATTTTGAAATGTAATCTAGGAAATCTTTTTTTACTACTATATCTCCATCAATATAAATTACATATTCAAATTGGTTCAAAGACTCAAAAATTACTTCAAATTTTTTAAGCATTACATCACCAAATGAATCATGTCGTTGTGGCATAATTTCATCTTGTTGAAGGATTTCTAATGGATCATTATCAAATAGAATTAAATTTGTATTTTTAGGAAAATTAAACTCACAAGATTCTTTATCCAAACAAAAAACATTTAAATTGAAGTTAACATTATTAACTTCAATTGATTTTGACAAATTTTTCGTTATATCGTTGTAGCTCGAACTTGTAAAAGTCACTAAGCATACATTTTTATATACTTCATTTATCGGGACAATATTTACTAACATTTTTAAATATATTAATAAAAATTTATAGTTAATAGTTGAATTTAATTTCGAAAAAATATAACTCAAAAACTTCTAAAATTTTTGGGTTTGACCAAGACAAACAGCACTCAGGAATAACTGACAAAACAGATATTGAAACAAAAATAAACATTGAAAGTAAGTTTATTCTATTTTCAACTATGTTGTTTTTGATATGGAGATTATAAGAAATAGTGAAAAATGATAAATAAAAAATTATTACAAACCATCTTCCCCAGTCCCAACCAACAAGAAAAATTAAAATTAATAATAAAAATTCATAAGAATTTAAAAAATTGTTTTTAAAGTAAGTAACTGTAGTTCTTACATCTCCCTTGAATAATATGAAACAAATTGAAATAAAAAATAATGCAATAACGTAAGTCCAATAAAATGCAGTTCCAGAAAGAAATAGTCTTGCGGTAAGTGCAAGCCCTCTTTTTATCGACCAACCAATTGCATCTATTGCATGTGTATCGTGTATAGACAACAAAGCTATATCATCAATTGGAAGTTCGTTGAGTATCCTTTCACTTAGATTCTTATCACCTTTAAATAAAGCCATTAAAGAAAATAGAGCAATTGAAAGTCCAAGATATAGATTTTCAATTTTTATATTAAGAAATCTTTTTATTTCTGTTCTCTTTAAGTTGTAAAAATAAAAAGGACCAAAAATTAATAACATGCCTTCATGAATCAAACCTGTGAAAATTATTGTGAAGAAAAGAAAAATATATTTAAATACATTTTGACCTTTTACTTTGTTGATTAATCCAAAATAAATTAAAAATAAATTAAGAAAAAAAATTTCTTTTCTATGAAAAACATTATTGTGAATAGCTAAATTAAAAACACCAAACGAACTTATTGTAAGAAAAAATAGATGCCAATTTCCCAAACCCGTTCTAAAAATATTTAAAGTAATAAGAAATATAAACAAAGAAAAGTTGTAAAAAACAATATTCTGTATGATACTATTAGCAGAATCACCACTCCCTAGAGTTAATATAATTTCTCCTAAGAGACCTCTCCTAACAAATTGTCCCGGATAGTTTATTAAAAGTTCTGAGTATGACCAATGTCCCCAATCTAGTCCTTTTGATCCAATCGTCTTAGAATATAAAACATAAATCGTTGAAATTAAAATAACAAAATTTAAAACAAAAAAAATATTAAAAATTTTATTTTTATTTTTCATTTTACCTCAATGTTGATTCATAAATGTTTTCTTTAGTTCCTTGAAAAAATATTGGTTTTTTTATCCAATGAATATTTAAATCGAGTTTATAAAACTGATAAGCTAATTCCCAATCAATTACTAAGTTAAATGGCAATATTGAATCAACTATTTTTCTTGCAACCTCTTTTTTAATTATGTAGGCTTCGAGGCAGTTTGTAGCGGGATGACTTACTTTTATATTATTTATTGGAAAGAATCTTTTATAACTAATTTTTTTATTTCTGAAATTTTCTCCCATACCGTTACCAATAAATAATGCATCCCATTTAATTGTGTTAGATAGTATTTTCTCTATCTGTGATAAGTAATCATCATTATATGGAATTGCATCATCTTCTAAAACTAATCCAAAATCTTTATTGGAATATCCTATTTATTCCAGATCTTACTTTTTGTGTTAAAAAGATCTTCATCGTCTTTGTAATAATGGCCAATATTATTTTGATTAAGTTCTTCTTGATCAAATTCATTTATATATTCAAATTCAATATTTTTATTTTTAAGAAGGTTATCTAAATAAATTTTTCTATCAGTAAGTTTTGTATAGTGAACAATATAAATTTTTAGATTATTTTTCATTTTTCTATGGCGTCTGTTAAAAAATCTAAAATATTTTCTTGGAGTACATATTCAGGAAAAGTATTATTGTAAAAAATAGGTTGATCAAAATATTCCTGTAATTGCTTTTTAGAACTATTCACTTCCATAATTTTATCAATTAAATGATCATCGTTATCAAAGTCTTCATAGTATATAATTTTATCTTTATTGAAATCTTTTTTGACAAAATCACTTCCCCAGTAAATTGGAATACTATTTGTGTAAAGAGCATGTAAAATTTTTTCAGTAACATATCCGTGAGAATTAATATTTTCAAAAGCAATATTGAATTTGAAATATTTCATGAAGTTTAATTTATGTTTTTGATCTCCTCTTCCTTTAAGTGGATAGTAAGTATTGTTATATAACGATCCTCCGCAGTGCACTTTCTTAATATCATTCAATTTTGGAACAAATTCTAATCTTTTGCCAGTAGGTTTAGAGGCTACAAAAGAACAAAAAAGATAATTCTCTAGAATATTTTTGTTTTTCTTTATTAAACTATCAGGATTTATTAGATAAGACTGATCTCTTGTATAATCCTCTTCAACATTAAACCAGTTTATGAACAAGACCCAAAGTGGTAATCTATAATTTTTATCTCCTAAATTATTTTTGAAACTTAATGAGAAATCAGTTTCTTCAAAATTTGGGTTAATATTTTCTCCGGTATAAAAAATTTTTTTTGTATATCCATTATCAAAATTTTTATGATTTTCACTTTCTGAATAATCAGCGGAATGGAAGAGTACATCAGGTGTCGAATTGTTTATCTCTAAATCATATTTAAGTGAGAGTAAATTGAAAAAATAATTGTCATGTTCCTTAAAGTTAGGCCAGAAATCTGTGAAGAAAATTTTAAGTTTTTTTTTGCTCAATGTATCAAATTTTATGCTTCAGGTAAGTATATAATTAAAATTATTATGTGGCAGAACAAAACTTTGTTTTTAAGTAAAATTACCAAATGAAAGCTTTTGTTACTGGTATTAACGGGCAAGATGGTTCATATTTAGCTGAACTCTTACTTGAAAAAGGTTATGAAGTTCATGGAACAGTTAGAAGATCATCTTCTATAAATACAAGCAAGATAGATCATTTAATTTCTGAACATCAGGGAGAAGATCTTTTCCTTTACTATTCTGACTTACTAGATTCATCCTCTCTGACTAATTTAATTTCTAAAATTATGCCTGATGAAGTCTACAACCTTGCCGCTCAGTCACATGTAGCTGTATCATTTCAAAATCCTGTATTTACAATGCAAACAAGCACACTTGGACCATTATCTATATTGGAATCAATAAGAAACACCAATAAAGATATAAAATTTTATCAAGCTTCTTCATCTGAAATGTATGGAGGAGAATTGAAAGAAAGCCTAAGTGAAGATTCAAAATTTGACCCAAAAAGCCCCTATGCTGCATCAAAAGTATTTGCTTATGATATAACCAGAATTTATAGAGATTCTTATAATATGTTTGCAACAAATGGTGTCTTATTTAATCATGAATCTCCTAGAAGAGGAGAAACTTTTGTAACTAGAAAAATATCTAAAGCTGTTGGAAGAATTTATGTTGGAATACAAAACAAGTTAACCTTAGGCAATCTAAACGCTTCAAGAGATTGGGGTTTCGCAGGTGACTATGTTGAAGCAATGTGGAAAATACTTCAACATGATACACCGTCTGATTGGGTTATTGCCACAGGGGAAACATACACAGTTCAACAGTTTGTTGAAGAAGCTTTTTCATTAGTAGATTTAAATCATGAGGAGTATATTCAGACATCTGAAAAATATTTTCGCCCAAATGAGGTTGAGTATTTGTTGGGAGATTCTACAAAAGCAAGAACAGAACTGAATTGGAAACCGAAAGTTTCTTTCTCAGAATTAGTAAAAATGATGGTTGATAACGATATAAAAGAAGCAGAAAAAGAATTGACATTGCTTGAAAATGGTTTGATTGTTCCAACTTGGGAAAATTATAAAAGTCCCTAAATCTTTAAAAATTAAGATTGGAAAAAAATGAATGAATTCTGGATTGAAGAACTTGAACCTGGTTATTATGATTTAAAATTTTCTAAAGGATTAAAATCAAAAAGAGGCGTTCAATCTTTTTGGCATTTGGGAACATTTAAAAAAATGGCAGAATACCTCAAACCAGATATGAATCATCTTGATTATGCTTGTGGCCCAGGAACCTTTATTGGAATGTATACATTTGGAAACTCCTTTGGCGTGGATATTTCTGAAAACCAGATCGACTATGCAAAATTAAATTATGGAGATAAGGGAAAATTTGATACCTTAGAAAATTTTTTAAATTATAAAGAAAAAGATTCCTATGATCTCATAACAATAATGGGGCTTATTGAATTTATTAGCGATGAAGAGATATTAAGGCTAAATGAGGAGCTCCTAAAAATGGTAAGAAAAGGAGGAAAGCTTGTTTACACTACTCCAAATTTTCGCGGTTTGATGTTTTTTCTTGAAATTGCTTTAAATTTTTTTGGAAAAGTAAATTATAGTGATGAACATGTAAATAAGTTTAACCGTAAAAAACTTAAAAATTTATTTTATGATTCAACTAAGTCTTACAAAATAAAAAATTTTATAAATGTTAGTTTATTCTTTTCAATATTTAGTCACTCAGTTGCTTTAAAAGTAGAGAATATTGTAGATAAATTATTTGGATCTAGATTTGGGTCGTTGATGTTAATTGAAATAAACAATGTTTAGAATATTTTAAAGGAACCAAAATGAAAAAACTTCCAGTTTCATTAATATTGCCAACTTTTAATGAAAAAGAAAATTTAGAAATAATTATTCCTGAAATTGTTGATTTGTTTGAAAATATAATTGAAACTAATTACGAGATCCTTGTTGTGGACGATTCTTCTAATGATGGTACTGATAGATTAGTTAATGAGTTATCAAACTATAATAAAAATATAGTATTCATCTCTAGGCAAAATTCACCATCCCTACCATTATCAATTTTAAAAGGAATTACAGAAGCAAAATATGAAAATGTTATGTGGATGGATGCAGATGGTTCGATGACAATTATTGCAATGAAAGAAATAATTTATAAATTTTTAGAAAATCCGAATTCTGTTGTTATAGGCTCAAGGTTCAAAGATGGTGGTGGATATAAAGGAGTGACAGATGCAAGCAAGCAAAATATATTTAAAGCTGTATCGATTGTAAACAAATCTGAAGACTCAGTTATTGGAATGTTGCTCTCAATATTTATTAACAAAATATTGTCTTTCTTGTTTAAAACAAATCTAACTGACTTAACAAGTGGATTTATTATTTTAAGAAGAAATTACATCAATGAAGATATTTTTAAAAATAGGGAATATGGAGAATATTTCATTTATTTAGTTAGTGATTTAATTTCTCAAGACCTGGATTTAATTGAAGTAAGTTACATATGTGAGACAAGAAAAAAAGGCTATTCAAAAACAGCAAATAGTATTTTTCAAATCGTAAAAAGAGGTATACCATATTTCTATGCTGCATGGCGTGAAAGAAAATGAATCTTATGAAAATTCATGATAATGAAGGTAAGCTTTTAGCAATTATTGTTAAAAAGAATGAACAAACAGCGGGCAAAAATTTTTATACAGATGATTCAAGTGAATTACAATTAGCAACTTTTGAACTTTCTGAAGATGAAATAATTGATAGACACATACATGACGATCAAATCAGAAATATTGTTAAAACATCGGAAGCAATAATTTTGCAGGAAGGCGTTCTTGTTTTTGATATTTATGATAATTACCTAAATCCAATTACTCAAGTGTCACTTGAGGCTGGAGATATAATACTTCTTTTAGATGGTGGACATGGAATAAAAGTTAATAAAAAAGCAAAGTTTATTGAAGTAAAGCAGGGCCCTTATGACGAGCAAAATGACAAAAGAAGATTCTAAATTTATATCTGTTTTTGAACCAACTGTAACATTAAAAGACAAAGTTTCAGTTTTAAAGAGCTTAAATAAGAAAGATATTTCTGGTTCAAGCAGCACAATTCAAGAATTTGAGGATATAATTTCTCGTCAATTTGATAGAAAATATGCTTTATCAGTTTCAAATGGAAGCGTTGCTCTTGACTTAGCTCTAAATGTTTTCAATTTTGATAAAAATGATGAAATAATTGTTCCAAGCTTTACAATAATCTCTTGTCTATCAGCAATTATTAGAAGTGGTGGCAAACCGATTTTTTGTGATGTCGATATTAATTCATGGAATATGACTCTTAATAATGTAAAAAAAGTTTTTAATAAAAATACAAAAGCAATACTTATGGTTCACACTTATGGTCTAACTTCAGAGGCATCTGAGATAAGACAATTTTCAAATGACAATGACTTAATTTTAATTGAAGATACAGCAGAAGCACATGGTCAAACATACAACAATATCAAATGTGGTTCATTTGGAGATGTATCAACACTTAGCTTTTATGCAAATAAACATATTACTACCGGAGAAGGCGGTATGGTTTTAACCGATGATGAAGAAATATATAAATCTTTAATACAGATGCGTAATCTAGACTTTAAGTCAAAAACACGATTTCAACATGATAATTTATATTGGAATTATAGACTTGGCGGATTGCAAGCAGCACTTGGAATTTCACAATCAAAAAATTTGAAGAGAGTCATTGAGAACAAAATAAGACAAGGTTATATCTATGATGAATTTTTATCAGAAGTAAATCAAATTATTTTGCCATTGAAAAATACAAAAACATCAAAAAACCATTACTGGGTTTACGGGATTGTGTTAAAAGAAAAAAATAGGGATGAATTACAAAATTATTTGCTGCATAACGGAATCCAAACAAGAAAATTCTTTTGGCCATTACATTTACAAAATGCTCTACCTGGCGAATTTAAAACAAACGAGACTTTAAGTATTTCTGAAAATTTAGGATCCAATGGATTGTATTTACCAATTGGTGATCATTTAAATAAAAAAGACCAAGAGTTTATAGCTAATAAAATAAAAAGTTTTTTTATTGAATAATTAAATGGTTATTTCTAAAAGATATTTGATATTATTTCTCTCAAATTCTTTATTATTTTTATTACTTTTATTTTTGAATGAGCAATTAATTGAATTTGTTACGTTAGGAGTAATTTTAAATATATTAGCTATCTATATTTTTGATAATTCTTCAACATATTACAACAATGTTAGAAAAAAAAAGAAATACCAGATATTGATATTTTTTTTGTTAGGTTTCTATCTTCTTATTTCACAGAATAATTTTCTTCATTATGAGATTATTTCAATAGATGTACCTTCATATTTAGTTGCTTCACAACATGTAAGCTTTGAAAATTTACCATTTGAGTCTCAGTGGGAATCTAAAGGCCCTCTATTTATTTATTTATATAAATTAATGCAAATTTTCTCAGGCAAAAGCTTGGTTCTTTTTAAAATCTTAAATGATTTTTTGTTATTCGTTATTGTCATATTTTTATATCTAACAGCATTAAATATATCTAAAGATCATTTAATCTCGATTGGAAGTTCTTTATTTTTTATCTCGATCGTAAGTCATGAATGGTACGTTGGTGAATTATCTGAAATCTATTGTTTAATTTTTCTGTCTATTGTTACTTATATCTCTTCTTTAGAACAAAAGAAAAAAATTCATTATACAATCTCTATACTTCTACTTTCATTTTCAACCTTAATTAACCAGTCAACAATTTTATTTTTGTTATCTTATCTGGTTTACTTTTTTTTATATATCGAAAAATATAATCTTAAATTGCTCTTTAGATTAATTTTTATTTTTTCAATACCACATATATTTTTTTTAGTTTTATACATTATTAATGGAATAGTAGATATCTATCTTATTAACTACATTTTCCTAACTTTCGGTTACGTACAAGAAGGTAGATTCGAATTTAACGAAGTTTTAATTTGGTTAAAAAGAATTTTTATTTTCAATAGTTTCTTGTTTTATTCTATATTTTTAATAACTTTTTCTGTTTTCATTAATTTTTTTAAAACAATAAAAGAGCAAAACAAAAAAAATATTTTTATTATCTTTAATATTTTTGCATCAGTATTTATTTATATCATAGGTGGTCATAATTATGTTCACCATCTTTACTACTTTATTTTTTTTATATCACTTGGAGGAATCTTCTTATTAACTAAATTCAATAGATACACTTTTTTAGCAGTTGTTATTTTTGCAGCATCTCAAATTTTGGTTTCTACATTTTCTACTTCAATTTATAACTTGTCAAATACTGAAAAAATTCAGAACGAGTACCCTTTGTACAGTCTTTCACAAGAAATCAAAATTAACAAAAAAGAATTTACAACTCTAGCTTTTGATCATTTGTTACTCCTGTTTTATTTAGACAAAGATAATGAGTCATATATTATTCATCCATTTAATAACTTTGAAGAATACATTGTTGAACTATTAGTTAACTCTGGAAAACTTAAGTCTAATGAGTTATCTCATTTTAGCTATTATGTAGAATCTGAACCAGATTTAATTGTCTGCAATCCAAGAGCTATAGTTTTAGGTGTACCCACAAAATTAGATGGAAGAGATTATTTCAATTGTGAAATATCCGATTATAAGAAAAACTACATAAAAATCGACAATACTTTAATGATTAATTTATTTATCTATTATTTAAAAAAATTCTTACCAAGAAAAGATAGAATATCATCAAATTTTCAATATAGGCATTATTTGTTCAATGAATTAATAGAGAATATCGATACTAGTAATTTTGAAAATTTTAGGATTTTAGAGATTGGGCCAAGAGATGGTGAAGATAGTCAAAGGCTTGCCTCACTAAACCCAAAAGATTTTTTTATAATTGATCTTCCAAACAGAACAAAAAATAATTTAGATTGGATTAAAAATTTAAATATAACACCCGACTATCTAGAAGGTAATCTTATGTATTTTTCGGATGAAGATCTATCTAAAATAGGAAAATTTGATTTAATTTGGTTTACTGGAGTTTTATATCACAATCCGGAGCAATTAAGGTTTATAAAAAAACTTTATAATTTACTGAATGATAAGGGATATTTAGTACTAGAAAGCTCTACAGTAAGATCATTTTCTTTAAGAAATAAAAATGTTGTACAAATTCATTATCCAAATACTTTTAGGGATACAGATACTATTACACATTTACCATCTAAAAAAGCTATAAAAAGTTGGTTGCGTATGTCAGGATTTTTTCAGATAATTGATTCAAAGTGTTTTAATTTTGAAAACTACAATATAAAAAATACAAGATACGCATGTATCGCTATAAAAACAAAAGATTCAAAACCTAAAAAATATTATTCAAAGGTCGTTAATAACTCCAATTATGAGATTGGAGATTCTAATTGACAGATTTAATTTAAATTGATTCACTTTTATACAATATTAAAGATGATAAAAGTAAATATATAAGTAAATAAAGCCTTGAGTATCCATAAATCCTAAAAACAATATAGATAGTTGATATTGATATCAAATTAATCAAAAAATAAAAATTAAACTTAAGAAAGTGAAGTAAATAAATTTCAATAAATGGTCTAAAAAAATAAATTAAAAAAAGTGTAAGAAGGCTGACACTTATAGAGATAATAATATATAAAACAATTTCGTTATATTTATTCATTATTCTTATTGAATTTAAATCAATGAAAAGCTGGTATACATTGATGTTGTTACTCAATACTATTACTAAGTAATTTAAACTAAATAGCCCAATTAATCTTAATGAAATTTTTAACATTAAAAAATTATATAGGTTTTTACAAAATATTTATTTTAATTTTTGAAACAGTGATACTCTGATATCTAGCTTTATGTTAGAACAATTAATCATACATTTTGGACATATAGTAAAATATTTTCTTTTTTACTTTTTCATATATCTGAATGGAAGAGCATTTGCGATACTTTTAAATAGATATATTGAAAAGAAAACAAAAGTTCCAGAAGTAAAATTTTTAGATACTACAAAAACAATCATCTATCCACTTTTAGGCATTTTTTAATATTGTTTTCGCTAATTAATTTAGTTGATTTAAATTTTAAAAATTTTGATATAAATATTTACAAAATTTTTTCTTATGTATTAATTCCATCCATTTTTCTATTTTTTGTCTACAACGCCTCATGGCATTATGATGCTGGATTTTATCATTTAAATAATCAAAACTGGCTCAGAGAATCTAATCTAATTATTGGTTTTGTGAATATATTTTGGGCGTTTGGAATGTCTTCAATTTATGAATATCTATCAGCTATATTATGGAATGGTAACAACTTTCAATTTCTGACATATTTAAACATATTTTTTATTCACTTTTTTTATCAAATAATTACTGAAAACATAATCAAAAATAAAGAAAGCGTGTACAAAAATTCTTCAATTCTTATTTTAATTTTTTCAATACTTGATAATTTTGGTCTAGATGGAGGAAGAAATGGATTTATTTATTTTCAAGGGTTACCAAAACAAGATATGTCAGTTGCTATAATTTTTTTCTTTGTAAGTAGATTTATATTTGTATCAATCATAAAAAAAAATATTACAATAATGGATTTATCAATTTCTTCTTTTTTAATTTTATTTTTAGTTCAAATAAAACTTAATGCAGTCCCAATCTTTTTACTTTATTTAATATTTTTATCTTTGATATTAAAAAACAAGATTTTAACTTTTTATGAAATACTAAAATCTTCTTCCATAGCTCTTGTTTTTGGATCCATTTGGGTACTTAAGTACTATCTAACAACAGGTTGTTTTATTTTCCCTGTAAATGCTACTTGTAAAAACAACTTTAGTTGGTATTTGTACGAATCAACCAAATCATATGAAAAAATAACTAGAGAAGCGAGTTATACAATTACGAAATTTGATAATAACTTTTTTGAGTGGTTTAGTTTTTTTTATTCATTCCAAATAAACAAAGTAGTCTTGCTTAATTTTTTATTTTCTCTTTTAGTGATATTTATCTTTTTACTATTGTTTACAAATAGATTAAAAATCGATAGAACTGTGTTTTTAATTTTTTTGTTTTTCGTAATTTCAAACCTGCTTTACTTAATTTTTTATGGTCCAACACCTAGATATTCTGTGGGTATTCTTATTACAATTGTTGGATTCATTGGATTTTATATAAATAAATTAAAGTTTGAAATAAAAAATGTAATTTTCTATTTTCTTGTTTTTGTTTCTGCAGTTCTTTTAATTAGATTTAACTCATACCAAGCATTTCTTAAGAATGAGAAGACTCAATTGTTTGATTCAAGAGAAATAGCTGTTTATATTGAATCAAATAATGATTTCGTTAGACCAGATATTGGAGATCAGTGTTGGATTAATTTAAAATGCACCATGTCAAATGACCTTATTAGTATCAACGATAGTGGCTTTTTCAAAATTGCATCCAGACAAGTCATTAACGATTAATTTCTCTAATCAAAATTTTATAACCAGAAATATTTTTTGATTTAAGGTTAATGTTTTCTTTTGTACATTCTAGATTTATCCAACACTGATCTCCATAAGACGGATTAACCCCCCAACCGTTACTTTTTTTATAATCAACAATCGGGACTTCCAAAACTTTATTACTATTCAAACTGACTAATCCCGTAAAATAGGTTTCCAACCTTGGTGTGAAAACTAATGTACTAAAGAAAATAAAACTAAATAATAACCCAATATATTTATTTGAATCGACAATGTTTAAATTTTGGACTTTAGAGCCAAGATAAAAAACTGAAAATATCATTAGCCCACTTGTGAATCTTGGTGCTGGAGATGTATATATATAAGTAAATGTAGACAAAACAATAAAAGATAAGAAAAGAGAATCTCCACCTTTTTTATTTTTAGTTGTAAACAAGAATTTGTATAAAAATAAAATAATTAAAAAACTTATCAAATAATTTTGATAGATATAGGCATATTTTCCATCTATAAAAAAATCTCTAAACCAGCTAAAAAAATTTTTTTCAATATTGTAGGCATTGTGAAAATCTCTTGTATCGATTATTAATTTATCTATATCCTTTGAATACCAACTAAAGTTTTTAAAACAAGTTATCTTAACTGGATAAAAAAAACATCCAGATATAGAAACATTTTTTAATAGCCATAATAATCCTATAAAAAGAGGAAAGATTGTAGATTTAAATAGTATCAAAAATTTCTGTTCTTTAATAAACCTAAATAAGATAAATAAATATAAGAATAAAATTATTACACCGTAAACTTTTAACTGAATCAAAAACAAAACAAAAAAATTAATTATTATGAAATCAGTCTTTGAGATATCTTTACTCTTTATTATGTAAAGACAAAAAATCGATGAAAGAAAAAAAATAATTGAAAAATTATTGTCTACTTTTCCTACACCTTGGATGTTTAAAAATCCATTTCTTCCTCCGTTTAATCCAAAGTTGTCTAAAAAACCATAAAGAATAACAAATATTGCTCCATACTTGTAAAACCTTATTTCTGAAACAAAAATAAAATTGTACAAAAAAGCGAAAAATAGACTTAAAAAGGCTAAATTCAAAAAATGCAAATACATGAAGTTGTTTCCAATCCAAAAGCTTGAAAGAATATATTCATTTAATGACGAAAATCCAAAAGGTGAATAGATATTGCTAAGTCCAAATATAATTTTTTCATTAACAATCCAGTTTTGATTATTTAAATGATAAAGTCCTGCATCGTAATGAAATCCAATATCGTATGATGAAAATCCCAATATGCCTGGAAGGAGAATATTTTGAATAATAATGTCTTTTTTTGCTTTAATGTAAAATTTTTTTTGAAAATTAAAAATTAAAAAAATTGAAACAAGAAATAAAACTATGTTATTTTGTAGTGGTATAAAAAAATTAAGGAAAAAAGACAAGTTACCAATTATAAATATTGAAAATAAAACATAATAAAGCTCTTTTTTCAACCCAAAAAAACTTTTGTAATCTTTTTTTAAAACAAAGGTATTTAATAGTATGAAAAAACCTCTGCCTATAAAATACAAAAAATTAAAAAATAATATATTTTGTAAAATTAACATTTAGAGACTACAAACTGTCAATTCTCACCCAGTCTTTAGGTATGAAAGGTTCAAAATTTGAATTTTTGAACCAAGGGGACGGATATAGAACAACTTTACTATTCATCATAGACATAATGCTTGCAAGATAAGAAAAGCTGCTATTTGCGATTATAAAATATCTGTAGTTTGCCATTTTTGAAAATGTATTAAAGGCATTTTCCGAACCATCATTCAAATATACGTTATTTGCATTTTCAAAAATTTTATCATTATGAGGGATAGTATTTAAATCAGTAAATATATCATATTTTTCAATTTCAAAATTACTCTTTGTAAACTTTAAAGCTTCTAAATAATACTCATCATTTATTTCTTCGGAGATATCCGTATAATCAGTTCTTCTTATATGAACCATAATATTTTCGTTTAATTCATTTTTTTCAATTTGATTTAAATTCTTATTATTTTTACTTAAAGATTCTCTTATAAAGTTTTGATTATTAATTATATGATCTTCACTTTGCCAATATCCCGTAAATCGATTTATAAATGAAAAATCTTTTTTTAGATGCTGTCCCTCAAATATTTTGAATATAGGGTTGTATCGTGAATTGAAAAATCTATTAAATAATCGTATATAAAACAATTTCTTTATCATTTCAAATATTAAATAAGTGAGATAACTAATTGATTTAAAACCAAAAGATTCTATGTTCAACTCTAGATTTCTTTTTTTTTCAATTTCTTTGTTTTTTAATTGATGAGGATTAATTCTTACTACAAAACCAGAATCTTGTAAGTATTTGGCGAAACTTATTTGAATAACTTGGTTTCCAAATCCGCCAAGTAAATCAACTATTGCTATTTTTTTCATTCTTATTTTTAAGGATAATCAATAAATCGTAATAGATTTATTTATATTTAATTGGTTTTTTTTAATAATCATTGCTAAATAAAACATGATAAGAATTAAAAACATTCCCCATGAAAAAGCCAAGGAATCACTTATTAGATTAGCTATTTTGTCATCGACAGCTCTAAAATTTTCAATAAAAATATTTGGATCTTGAAAAAGTGAAATTATTTTTATAATCAAAACACCAAAAAATGATGTAAATAAAATGTTTATG
>LUMC01000244.1_pt1 | contig 16707 bp, 20 predicted proteins | sample 729671 | NCBI WGS metagenome assembly LUMC01 (sample SAMN03860273, study PRJNA289734) | marine metagenome | biome: seawater column; feature: ocean; material: water; isolation source: Red Sea water column Station 91 - depth 10m | place: Saudi Arabia: Red Sea | collected 2011-10-15 | depth 10 m | reverse complement strand
TCAAGAGCAGAAGCTGCTTATCCAGCAAAATTCTTAAGAGCTAATAAATTTTGGCCTCCAGTTGCAAGAGTTGATAATGTTTATGGTGACAAGAATATATTCTGTACTTGTCCAAGCATAGATGAATTTAAAGAAGATGCAGCTTAACAATTAATGAAGATTGCTGTTGTCGGCTCAGGCATATCAGGATTAAGCGCTGCATATTACTTATCAAAAAAACATCATGTAGATCTTTTCGAGAAGGAAGATCGTTTCGGTGGTCACTCTCATACTATTGATTTATCGTTTGGTACAAAAAAAGTTTCAGTTGATATAGGTTTTATTGTATTTAATTACGCAACTTACCCAAATTTAATAAATTTTTTCGAAGAGAATAATATTGCAATTGAAAAAAGCGATATGTCTTTTTCTGTATCAGTTGAAAAATCTTCATTCGAATATTGCGGTCGAGGATTAAATGGAATTTTTTCAAATAAGACCAATCTGTTTAATCTAAGATTCCTCAAAATGTTTTTTGATATAATAAAGTTTTACAAAAAATGTGATAATATAAAAAAAATTGATCAAGAGACTACACTTGGTGATTATTTGAGAAAGGAAAATCTTTCAAAAGAGTTTATCAACTTTCATTTGATACCGATGGTCTCAGCCATATGGTCAATGCCACCAAGTGCTGCCAGTCAAATGCCGTTAAGATTTTTCTTAAAGTTTTTCCAAAATCATGGTTTATTTAAATTAAAAAATAGACCTCAGTGGTATACTGTATCAAATCGAAGTAGAGCTTATGTTCAAAACATTATTTCAAAAATCAGCGGTGAACATTTCAAAAATTATCCAATCAAAAAAATTAAAACAAAAACAACAGGTATAGATTTATATTATGGTGGAGAAAGTGAATATTTTGGATACGACAAAGTTGTTTTAGCAACACATGCAGATGAAGCTTTATCAATAATTGATAATCCAACCGACCAAGAAAAGAATGTGCTTTCAAATTATAAGTATAAGGAAAATATTGCCTATATTCATACCGATGAACAAGCTATGCCAAAAAATAAAAAAGCTTGGTGTTCATGGAATTCATCAATGAAAAAGGATGAAATAGAAAAAAATTCAATTACATATTGGTTAAATTTATTACAAAACCTTAAATGTGATGAAAATATTTTTCTTACCTTAAATCCTTATTTTAAAATTGATGAGAAGAAAATTTTAAAAAAAGTAAGATTTACACATCCATATTTTGATCAATCTGCACTTAATTTTCAAAGTCAGCTTACAAATTTACAAAATAAAAGAAATATTCTTTATTGTGGTAGTTATTTTGGTTACGGTTTTCATGAAGATGGAATAAAATCATCTATTGAAATGCTTAAAACCCTTAATGACTAGTTGTATATATAATGGCGCTGTAATTCACAAAAGATTTAAACCAAAGATACACTTTTTTAAGTACAGGGTATTTTCACTTTTAATTGATCTTTCTGAATTAGAAAAATTAGATAAAACGATTAATTTTTTTTCATACAATAAATTTAATTTAATCAGTTTTTTTGATAAAGATCATGGAGATAGAGATGGATCACTCTTAACTGATTGGGTTAAAAAAAATCTTAAACAAAATAATATTAGTAGTGAAAATATTAGAATTAAACTTTTATGTTACCCAAGAATCTTTGGATATGTTTTTAATCCATTAAGTGTTTTTTATGTGTACAATAATAACAATGATTTGATATCCATATTATATGAAGTCAAAAATACTTTTGGTGAGCAACACACTTATGTTTTTAAAGTAAAAAATGACAATTTATTGCAACACAATTGTGAGAAAAAATTTCATGTTTCACCATTCATTGAAATGAATTGTAGTTATTTTTTTAGAATTTTAAAACCTGCAGATAAGATCTCAGTAATCATAGATCAATATCAATTAAACGAAAAAATATTATATGCCTCTCAAGATGGGAAAAGAAAAGATTTTACAACTTCAGAGTTAATTAAATCTTATTTAAAACATCCCCTAATGACGTTTAAAATTATTGCAGCGATACATTTTGAAGCGTTTAAATTATGGACCAAAGGAATAAAGTTTATCCAAAAAAAATTGAAAATAAGAAACAACATATCTTTTGAAAATTAATGTCCTTAAATAGACTTTCAGACAAACTGGTTTTTAACATATTAGCCGGAATAAATGTTGGATTTCTAGAAATTACAAATTATCAAGGAGAAGTTTTTAAATTTGGAAATCCTCAGGATAATTTAAAAGCTAAATTGAAAATTAAAAAACCAAATTTTTCTTTTAATCTTATAAAGGGTGGCAGCATTGGTTTTGCTGAGTCTTACATGAGAGGAGAATTTGAAACTGATAATTTATCCAATCTCATTGAAATAACAGCTCGAAATATCAAAATCATATACAAGTTTTCAGGCTTACTCGATTTTCCAATTATAAATTTTTTAAAAGGGATCTTTATAAAAAATACAAAAAATAGAAGTAAAGAAAATATTGCAAAACATTATGACTTAGGAAACGATTTTTTTTCTTTATGGCTTGATGAAACTTTAACTTACTCAAGCGGAATTTTTAATGAGACCACCAAAGATCTTTCAGAGGCGCAAAACAACAAATACCAAAAAATGATAGATTTAATAAAACCAAACCACGGCGACAGGGTTTTGGAAATCGGATGTGGCTGGGGTGGTTTTGCAGAATATTTAGGAAAAAAATATGATGTAAAATTAGATTGTATTACTATTTCAAAAAAACAATTCGAATATGCAAAAAGAAGGATTCATAATTGTGGTTTAAATGAAAAAGTAAATATTGAAATAAAAGATTATAGAGATTTAAAGAATAAATATAATTCAATAGCGTCCATAGAAATGATTGAGGCAGTAGGGCAAAATTATTTGGAAAGTTATTTTAAAACTATTAAGAAAAACCTTTCTACAGATGGTAGGGCAGCCATTCAAGCAATTACAATAGATGATAGTTTATTTGATAGATATAAAACGAAACAAGATTTTATTCAAAAATATATTTTTCCAGGAGGATTTTTGCCAAGTAAAAATAGCTTAAACAAATATGTTTCAGACAATGGTTTAACAATAAAGTCTTACGACTCATATGCTGATCATTATGCAAATACATTAGCTATTTGGAAAAATGAATTTAATAGAAAATGGGATCTCATTAAAAAACAAGGTTTTGATTTAACTTTTAAAAGAATGTGGGAGTTTTACCTATCTTATTGTGAGGCTGGATTTAAATCGAAAAATATTGATCTGATACAATTTTCAATTCAAAATAAATAAATAACGGGGGCTTGTGAGCAAAATAATAAACTTAAGATCAATTTTATTGATAATCTCTTTATTCTTAATTACAAACTGCTCAAATAATAGCGATATGAAACCAGAAGATTTTAAAGGTAAAGAACCGAGATTAATCATAGAAAATTACTTGTCAGGCAATGTTAAAGCTTGGGGAGTTCTTCAGAATAGATCTGGAAAAGTTACTAGACAATTTTCAGCAGATTTAGATGGTAAGTGGGATGGTAAGCAATTAATTCTTGATGAAAAATTTAATTGGGATGACGGTGAAGTACAAACTAGACAATGGCAAATTACTAAAATAGACGACAACAATTATGAGGGAACTGCTGGAGACGTAGTTGGTAAAGCCAGGGGATATTCATATGGTCCCGCATTTAAATTTGAGTATGTTTTATTAGTTCCAGTAAAAGGCAAAGAAATTAAGATTACTTTCGATGATTGGATTTTCAAACAGGATGATCGAGTAGCAATTAATAGAGCTACAATGACTAAATTTGGAATTAAAGTCGCTGAATTGACTGTAGTATTTGTAAAAGATTAATCTTTCTTTTGATATTTTGTTAATTTTCCAACTAAACCAAAATAAATCTTACTCGGAAGAAAACTTAAGATTTTCAGTACAATAGTTAATGATTTTGGAAAATGAATTTCAAAAGTTTTTTTATTAACCAAGCCATCATATATTTTTTCAGCCGCATATTCAGTAGTTTTTAAAAAAGGCATTTTAAAATCATTTTTATCAGTCATTGGAGTTTTGATAAAACCTGGAGATACCAAGCACACTCTGACATTTGATCGACCAAAGTCAAAATATAGACTTTCTGCTAAATTATTTAGAGCAGATTTTGAAGGTCCATATCCAGTTGAATTTGGTAAACCTCTATAACCAGCAATTGAGGAAACAATAGTAATTGTTCCACTTTTCTTTTTTTTAAAATATTCTTCAACTGCTTTAATAGTATTTAATGTCCCAAAAAAATTAATTTTAAAAACTTCCTCAATTTGTTCAACATCAATATCTCTTTCTTTTTTTGGATTCCATGTTCCAGTGGAAAAAAAACAAATATCTATATTTTCAAATTTATTCTTAATTTTTTCAAAAACCTCTTTACATTTTGATTTATCAGTCACATCTAATGGAAATGGACTTATATTTTCATGATTGTCTGCAATCTCATCAAGAAGATTCTCACGTCTGGCTGAAATAGCAACATTCCATCCTTCATTAGCAAATTTTATTGCAAGAGCTTTGCCGATTCCAGTACTCCCACCCGTTATCCAAATTGTTTTTTTATTCATAATCTAAAGATGTATAATACTTTAATGCTAAAAAATAAATTTTTATCATTCATACTTTTTTTTATTATCACATTTTCAGCCTCATTTATTGGAAGTTTAGTCACAATTAATTTTAAAGACCCTTGGTATTCTCAATTAGTCAAATCTGATTTTAACCCACCTGATTGGATATTTGCACCTGTTTGGACTACGCTATATCTAATGATGACAGTCGCTATTTGGTTTTTTTGGCATAGTAAAAGTAGAGACATGAACACGATTTATATTTATTTTATTCATATTATATTTAATACAACTTGGAGTATCGTTTTTTTTGGATTACACCAAATTTTTTTAGCTTTAGTTGTTTTGGTAATCTTAATTGGTTTAATAATTACTTTAGTAATTAGATATAAGCGTGTCAATTTTGTGAGTTATTATTTAATGATTCCCTATTTACTTTGGTGTTGCTATGCATTATTTCTGAATATTAACTTACTAATATTAAATTAATGGATGATGTTGTAATAGTTGGTGGTGGAATAATTGGAGCCGCGACTGCTTACTTTTTATCAAAAGAAGGCAGAAAAGTTAAAGTTATAGAAAAAGATCCAACTTATAAAACTGCTTCTTTTCCTTTGTCATTAGGTGGCTTTAGAAGACAATTTTTCCAAAAAGAAAATATTTTATTAGGAAAATTTGCCAGAGAATTTATTTTTCAAATTCCAGATTTATTAAAAACTGAAAAAAATCCAAAACCCACTGCTAGTATGGTGACTAATGGTTATTTATTAATGTTTGGACCTGAGCATGCAGATGAACAATATAAAGCGCTCGAAAATCATAAAGCTTGTGATGCGGGAACAAAAAATATCAAAGGCTCTGAGTTGAATAATTTTTTTCCATATATCAATAGTGAGGGAATTGAAACAGCGACTTTTACTGACAATCAAAGTGAAGGATGGATCGACCCCTTCATGTTTCATAGTGCTCTAAAAAGTAAAGCAATTGATCTTGGCGCAGAATTTGTTAAGGGTGAAGTTAAATCTCTTTCAGAAATTAATGCTAAGACAATTATTTCAGCAGCTGGATGTTGGACTAAAGAGCTTTTAGAAGATATCCCTGTTGAACCTCAAAAACATACAGTTTTCAGAGTAAAGTGCCCAAAACATATTCCTGAAATGCCATTAACGGGAGATCTAACAACAGGAGTTTATTGGAGACCTGAAGGTAAAGAATACTTAGCTGGTTCACCAAAATCAGTCTTTGATGCCAAAGATCTTGAACCTGCATGGGATGATTTTGAAGAATTGGTTTGGCCAGCATTAGCTCACAGAATACCGGCTATGGAAGAATTAAAATTAACTGGTGGATGGGCTGGATATTATGATTGCAATCGACTTGATAACAATGCAGTTGTTGGAAAACATCCAAAATTTGAAAATGTTTACTTAGCAACAGGTTTCACAGGAAGAGGATTAATGCAAGCTCCGGGAATTGGTAGAGCATTAACAGAATTGATTACGACGGGTGCTTATCAATCAATTGATATTTCAAATATGGCTGTAGAGAGAGTTTTAGGTAAACAGGCGAGACATGAGCCATATGTTCTTTAATTAAGTTCCACAAAAAGTTTGATAATTTTCATTTGAACTGGATAATATTTGGTATTCACTGATATCTTTTTGATCAGTATAGGGGCTATTTAAGATTTTTAAAAAGTTAAGCAAAGGTTCCAAATTTCCTTGATCTGCATCTCTAAGAGTATTTTCAACTATATGATTTCTTGGAATTAAAAGAGGGTTTGTACTTCTCATCAATTTTTTATGCTTTTCTTTTGAATTATCATGACTTGATGATCTTTCCTGCCACCTTTTTTTCCAGTTGCTAAAATCAGCACCTTCATAAATATTATCTTTTTGAGTTTTAAAGTTCATCAAGTGGCAAAATGTATTTGTGTAATCAACTTTATTTTGATGCATCCAAGTGAGTAAGTCTAAAATTAGGTACTTATCTTTTTTATCCGAACCAATTAAGCCTAGCTTAGCTCTCATCATATTTAACCACTTTTCTTCATATGTTTTTTCAAAAGTGTCAATTATTTCAGTTGCTAATTTTACAGCTGTGTCTTGGTCTTTATCAATCAAAGGTATCAAGCACTCAGCAAATCTTGAAAGATTCCATTTAGTTATAACCGGCTGACCTAATTTATCAATTGAACTAAATACAGTTTTTGGATCATAAATATCCATGAAAGCACAGGGTCCATAGTCAATGGTCTCACCAGCTATACTCATGTTATCTGTATTCATTACACCATGAATAAATCCAACTCTCATCCAATTGACAACTAAATCAATCTGTTTATCTAAAACAACTTTTAAAAGATCTAAGGCTTTATTTTTTGAATTTTCAATTTCTGGGTAATGTCTTTTGACAACATAATCAAATAATGTCTCTAACTCACCTTTTTTATTCCTTGCCGCAATATACTGAAAAGTTCCTACTCTAATATGACTTGATGCTACTCTGGTGAGTATAGCACCTTCTAATGGTGTCTCTCTAATTACATTTTCTCCAGTTTTTGCAACCGCCAGACTTCGCGTCGTTGGTATATTTAAGGCATACATTGCTTCACTTATTAAATATTCTCTAAGCATAGGCCCTAACGCTGCTCTTCCATCTCCATTTCTTGAAAAAGCAGTTTTTCCTGAGCCTTTAAATTGAATATCGTATCTATGATTATTTTTAGATACATGTTCTCCAATTAAAACTGCTCTACCATCACCAAGCATTGTAAAATGGCCAAATTGATGACCTGCATAAGCTTGTGCTATTGAATTACTATTTTTTGGCAATTCGTTTCCAGTAAATATGGCTGATAATTCAGACTGACTTATTTCAGAAAAATCTAAATTTAGATCCTTGGCCAAAGACTCATTTAACAAAATCAGTTTAGGATTTTTAACTTTTACTGGATTTATTTTTTCTCTAAATGGCTCAGGCAATTTGGAATATGTGTTATCAAAATTCCAATTGATGTTATTTTTCATAAATTGCTACATTTTCCAAATTCTATTTAAAATCTCTTCTCTTCTACAAGCTTTTTTATATTTTAAATAATTTAAAAAATATACTTGATAATAATCTTGATGACGATCTTCAGCTATATAAAATTTTTCAAATTCTCTTATATAAGTTACAACTTTTTTATTAAATTTTTTTTCTAGTCTTTTAAAATCTTTTTCAATTAAATCTTTTTCCTTTTGATTTGTATAAAAAGCTGCAGATCTGTAGCTATAACCTTTGTCGCAAAACTGACCATAAGGATCAAATGGATCTATGTTGAGCCAAAAATTTTTAAGTAATTCTTCGAAAGATATTAAACTTGCATCATAAATTACCTCTACAACTTCGAGGTGACCTGTATTTCCATAAGTAACTTCTTCATAGGTTGGATTTTCAGTTTTTCCTCCAGAGTATCCTGAAATCACTTTCTCAACACCTGTTAATTTTTCAAAAGACTCTTCCATGCACCAGAAACAACCACCAGCAAAATATGCTTTACTTTTTTCAGATGCCAATACTGAATTTGTAATTATTAAGTTTAAAAATATAAATAATAAAAATCTCATGACTAAAAATTTATACAAAAATTGGGAATTGAGTCTAGATTATTAAAGGTAGCTACTTTTAAGTAGCATACCTTTAATAATTAAAAGAATGATTTATTTTTTCTTATATTTAGCTGCCTCTTCAGAACCACCTGTGGCAGATCCTTTACTATATGAGTGAGCACCCATTCCAGCTAATTGTCCATCTTTGACGATAAGATATTGATCTCTAATTTCTTTTCCTTCAAAGAAACATTCTAAGATTTCTCTTACACCATCAGCATATCTTGTTTGAGCTGACAAAGATGTTCCAGAAGTATGAGGTGTCATTCCATGGTTAGGCATTGTTCTCCATACATGATCATTTGGAGCTGGTTGTGGAAACCAAACATCTCCAGCGTAACCACTTAGTTGACCACTCTTCAATGCTTTTGCAATAGCATCACGATTACAAATTTTACCTCTTGCAGTGTTTACAATATAAGCACCTTTTTTCATTTTGCTTATCATTGCATCGTCAAATAAGTTCTCAGTCTCAGGATGGAGAGGGCAATTTATAGTCACGACATCACAAACTTTAACCATAGACTCTACTGACTCATGAAATGTTAAGTTTAATTCTTTCTCAACACTATCTGGTAATTTATGTCTATCAAAATAATGTAAGTGTACATCAAATGGTTTCATTTTTCTTAATGCATCTAAACCGATACGGCCAGCAGCAACAGTTCCAATGTGCATACCTTCAACATCATAAGATCTTTGCACAGCATCTGCTATGTTCCATCCACCTTCATTAACAATTCTATGTTGGTTGTGATAGTCTCTCACCATTGATACAATCATCATTACAATGTGTTCAGCAACAGATCTTGAATTACAAAAAGTTACTTCAACTACATCAATTTTGTTATCCATAGCTGCTTGTAAATCCACGTGATCAGAGCCAATTCCGGCTGTAATAGCCATTTTTAAGTTTTTAGCTTTAGCAATTCTTTCTTTAGTTAAGTAGTAAGGAAAAAAAGGTTGAGAAATTACTATATCAGCGTCAACGATATGCTTATCAGCCTCACATCCATCTCCATCTTTACTATTAGTAACTACTAACTCATGTCCATTACTTTCTAAAAATTTTCTTAATCCTAATTCTCCTGAAACACATCCTAACAATTCTCCAGGATTAAAATCTCTTCCTTTTGGTGAAGGTAAGGTCATCCCATCTGGATATTTTTCTAGTTTAGGAAGATCTTTAAGTGGATATGACTTAGGCATTCCTCCTTTTGGATCATCATATAATACACATAATATTTTCATTTATTCTCCTGCGTTACTTTCGATCATTAATTTATTTTGAGACATCTAACATTATTTTAATGTCGCTAGCAAACAAATTATTTTGTTTTTGGATAACTCTTTTTAAGTATAAATTTATTAATTATAATAGCAAAAACCAGAATAATTATTGATCCTGAAATTATTGGGCTTAACAAATAGTCTAGTGAGACACTGCCCATAATAACTATAATTGGATTTCCACCTGCAGGTGGATGAGTTACATTTAACAATATCATTAGACCCACTCCAAAACCAACTGCTAATGGTATAATTATAAATAATGGCAAAGGAATTAAATATAAAAAAAACATTCCTACAGTTGCAGTTACTAAATGTCCAAAAAAAACATTTTTGGGTTGGGCAAAAGGGCTTTCAGGATATCCATACAACAGAACCATTGATGATCCAAAAGATGCAATAAGAAAAATTCCAAATTCAGTTTTGTAAGTTAATAAAGTTAAAATACCTATAGTGATAATTGAAAATAATCCTGCGATAAAAGATTGTTTTAAATTACCCATGAGATTATTTTGATACTATTTTTTTTATTGTTTTAAAAGGTAATAAAATACATTCTTTACGAGATAGATTTTTATCATTAAATATTTTATTAAGTGATTTCCATTTTTTTTCAATATTTTCAACGTTTCCCTCAAAATAATGTTTTGCATCGTCGCACAATTCATTAATTTTAGACTTATTTTCATTCATTGAAATTTTTGAAAGTAAGCTTGCTGAGGCTTGACAATAAACGCAGGACTTACCTTGATAACCAAAGTCAACAATTTTATTTTTTTTGATAACTAAATCTATTTGCATCTCATCACCGCACATTGAATTTTTCAATTTTGAGTGGTGTGTATAGTTTTTGATACTTTTGTTGTTGTTGGTATCAGAGGCTATTTTAAGAATATCCAAATTCATATTAATTTATTATATTAGTGCTAATACTTTGTATAACAATTTAATTTATGTTGTAGTGCTAATCAATTAGATCTAAATAGTCGATTATGGTTGAACTTAGAAATGAAAAAATAGCTGTACCGGTCGTTTTATTTGCAGGGATACTTTGGTCGTTTGGCCCTCTAGTAGTGAGATATATGAATGATCCTCATATGGTTCCTTGGCAATATATTTTTGGTAGAGGTTTAACTATTTTTATTATTTTAAATTTATATTTATATTTCGAAGAGGGAATAAATTTTTACAAAAATTACAAAAAAGTAGGTAAATCAGGATTAGTTGGTGGCATTGGTCTTGGTATTGCAATGATTTCATTTATTTATTCAATTACAAACACTACTGCAGCAATTACTTTATTATGTTTAGCTGCAATGCCTTTTTTTACTGCATTATTAGCTTTTTTATTTTTAAAAGAAAAAATTTCTCTTAATGTTTGGATATCAATGCTTATTGCAACTGTGGGTATTATAATCATGGCTGTTGGTAATACTGAAAAAAATTCTTTAATAGGTTTTGTTTTTGGACTTACATCATCAATTGGATTTTCAATTTTTTCAGTCACTTTAAGATGGAGAAAAGAAACTCCAAAATTTACAACAGTCGCTGTTGCGGGTTTATTTTGTTTTATAACTGCTACGATTATGATTTTGGTTAATAAACAACCTTTTTTTGCTACAAGCTATAATAGTGCAATGTTTTCTCTCCATGGAGTATTAGTGTGTTTAGGTCTTATTTTATATTCTATAGGATCTAAAGCAATCCAAGCTGCGGAGTTAACATTATTGTCTCTGACGGAGGTTATTGGAGGAATTTTTTGGGTATGGTTACCATTGTTTGGGATTAATGAAATTCCATCTACTAATACAATAGTGGGTGGCTTCTTTCTTTTTGTTTCACTTATTTACTATAGCCTTATAATGAGATGGAATAAGAGATATATAGCTCTTAATTAAATTCATAAAATTTATGGAAAGGCCTGATTTTTTTACTTTAAAGAATGGTGAAAAGGCTAAACTACCTTTTTCTAATGAAGAATATAATCAAAGGTTAAATAAATTAAGATCTATAATGGATAAAGATAATCTTGATATGATTATTTTAACCTCAATGCATAATATAGCTTACTACTCTGGTTTTATTTATTGCTCTTTTGGTAGACCATACGGATGTATCATTACTGAAAACAAAATTGTAACTATTTCAGCTAATATTGATGCAAGTCAGCCCTGGAGGAGATCACATTGTGAAAATATTATTTATACTGATTGGAAAAAAGACAATTTTTTAAAAGCGATAACCTCAATAATTGATGAGAATAAAATACCTAAAAATATTGGAATTGAAAATGATCATATTACTTTAGAAATGAATGAAAAAATTCAATCAATTTTTTCAGCCTCTGCTTTTACAGATATTTCAAAAAAACTGATGAAGTTAAGAATGATAAAATCTAAAGAAGAAATAGAAATTATAAAAAATGGGGCAAGAATTGCTGATATTGGGGGAGAAGAAATTGTTAAAAATATTAAAGAAGGAGCAACAGAGTTAGAAATTGCAATAACTGGAAGAGATAAAATGGAAAAAGAAATAGCCAAAACATATCCAGATGCTGAATACATGGATACTTGGGTATGGTTTCAATCAGGTATCAATACAGATGGTGCACATAATCCAAAAACAAATCGCAAATTAGTAAATGGTGATATTTTATCCTTAAACACTTTTCCAATGATTTCTGGATATTATACTGCTTTAGAGAGGACTTTATTTCTAGATAATGTAAATGATGAATCTTTAAAAGCATGGGAGGCAAATGTGAAGGTTCACAAAAGGGGGCTTGAGTTAATAAAACCTGGAGTAAAATGTTCTGACATATGTAATGAATTAAATGAACTTTTTGCTGAACTAGGATATTTGCAATACAGAACTTTTGGGTATGGACATTCATTTGGAGTATTGTCCCATTTTTATGGAAGGGAAGCGGGTCTTGAATTGAGAGAGGATATTGACACTATTCTTGAGGAAAATATGGTTATTTCAATGGAGCCTATGATACTTATTCCAGAAGGAAATCCTGGTGCAGGAGGGTATAGAGAGCATGATATTTTGGTAATAGGAAAGAATAGTGCAGAAAATATTACGAAGTTTCCATTTGGTCCTGAGCATAATGTTATAAAAGGTTAAAATGAAAAAAGGAAAAAGGATTGTAAATAGTTGGAATGAGTGGGATCCTTTAAAGCATGTTATTGTTGGAAGGGCCGACGGCACATGTATACCCGCACCAGAGCCTGCTTTAGATGCAAAAGTTCCTGAAGACTCAGATATGAGAGGGAAATTTGGTCCTAGAACAAAAGACACTGTAGATAAAGCAAATCAGTTACTTGATGATTTCTCAAATATTTTGGTTAAAAGAGGTATTAAAGTTGATAGACCAACACCTTTAAATTTTAATCAAAAAACTTCAACACCTGATTGGGAATCTGAAACTATGTTTGGCTGCATGCCTCCTAGAGATGTTTTATTAACAGTTGGAAATGAAATTTTAGAGGCAACTATGAGTTATAGATGTAGATGGTTTGAGTATCTTTGTTATCGTCCGCTTCTTAAAGAATATTACGATTTAGATCCAAACATGAGACATGAATCAGCGCCAAAACCAAGATTAACAGATGCAGATTATAGAAAAGATTATTTATCTGACAAAATCGGAATTCAAAAAAGATTAAAATGGACTGAAGATAAATTTTTCGTAACAACTGAAGAAGAACCTTTGTTCGATGCAGCTGATGTTTTGAGATTTGGTAAAGACTTAGTGGTGCAACATGGTTTTACGACAAATCTTAAAGGAATTGATTGGTTAAAAAGACATTATAAAAATCATCGAGTTCATGCAGTAAACTTTCCTGGTGATCCATACCCAATTCATATAGATGCAACCTTCACACCAATAAAAGAAGGATTGATTATTAACAATCCTCAAAGAAGATTACCTAAAGAACAAAGAAAATTATTTGAAAATAATGGTTGGGAAATTATAGATGCTGCACAACCTGCTCACAACGAACCACCACCACTTTGTTACTCATCTGTTTGGCTTTCTATGAATGTTTTGGTAATAGATCCAAAGACAGTTTGTGTAGAAAAAAGTGAAAAATATCAAGCAGAGCAACTCGATAAACTTGGTATGGAAGTAATTCCAGTAGATTTAAGAGACGCCTATGCTTTTGGCGGCGGTCTTCATTGTTGTACTGCTGATGTTTATAGAGAAAGTGAATTTAAAGATTATTTTCCTAAACAATAAAAAAAATATAATTTAATTAGCTAGGATTTTTTTTTAAAAAATCAATATATTGTAAAACTTCATTGAATTTATCATCTGGAATATCTTTATAACTTGCATTGAATTTATTTTTTATACAAATTGCTACATGGGCATAAGGATTTCTTCCTTTAGGATGATTAGGATGATCAGGTAATTGACCTACCAAATAATCGCCAGCTTCCTGAATAATCTTCCAGAGTTTACTAGCGTTTTCTTTGTTCATACATCCCAAGATCTTGATTTATTTTAATCTAGCATAGTCTTTAGACTAAAATAAAAGGAAAGAATTTTTAGATCTAGTTTTCTTTTGATTTATCTATATTAAAATTCTCTAATCCACTTGATGAACTTTTGAGATTTTTATCAATTTCCTCAAATCTCGCTCTTTTTTCGATTTCTTTTTGAATAAGCCTTTGTTCTCGTCTAATTTCTTCTTGTTCTTTTTGCTTTTGTTCTCTATCAAATTTTTCTTCCCACTCTCTTATTTTGATAAACTCAGCTTCTTTTTGTCTATCTTCCTCTTCTTTCAATATTTTTAATTCTCTATTTTTACGTCTTTGCTCTTTTAATTCTTTATTTTTTTGTTCATCTTCTCTTACTTTTAAATCAATATCTTTTCTATTTTGCTCTTCTTCTCTAATCTTTAATTGTTTTTCTTTTTCTCTTAATTCTTTTGCAACAAGTACTAACTCCTCATCTTTTTTCGTTAGTCTTTCACTTTCAATTTTTTGTCAATTCTTTCTTTTCCTTTTGATAAGAATTTCTTTCCTCAAGTTTTTGTAATTTAATAGCTTTGATTTTTTCTTGTTCTTTTTTTTTCTTATAATTAGTTAACGCGCTACTAAGCGAACTTGTTGTAAACGATGCTATTTTAGCAAGTCCGTTAGTTTTTTTTTTTATTTTTGTTTTCTTTTTTTTTAATGGCATTTTTAATTTTTATTTATTTCACTAGATAAATGAAAATTATTCAATAAGATTCTTAAAAAAATCTATGTAGTCTGACTAAAATGAGTTACAACCTGAAAGGGATATATTTAGTATGTCACTTCCTCTTTTTGATCTTCGTTCTCGTCTTTTTTATATTTTACACCTTTTCTTTCTAAAATTTCTTTAACTTTTTCAGAAATAAAAGAATGAAAAATAAATAGAAACACAAAGAAACCATTTGGTCCAACTAGATCCATAAATATTGAACAAAGAAATGGACCGCTCATCGCACCTAAGCCAAAGGCAAATTGAAGTCCAGCTCCTGCTGCAACAAACTTTTCTTTTGAAATATAATCATTTGTGTGCGCTAGGATTAAAGAAAACATTGGCAAACTACAAAATGAAAAAAGAATAAAGAAAAAATAAAACCATGTTTTACTAGTTGCAAGGCCACCAGGTAGATACATTTGTCTTGAAACAAATATTGCAATAATTGCAAATACTGCTGCCCCAAATGTTGAAAAAACAATTACTCTTCTTCTATCATAGAAATCAGAAATTTTACCAACTGGAAATTGGGCTACTGCACCTGATATCGCTAATAGAAAAGTTACAATTGATATTTCTAAAATGGTGAAGTTCATGGAGGTAGCATAAACTGCTAGTAATGTGAATAAAGCTGATTGTATTGTTCCATAAAAAAGAGAGCTAACCATACCAAAAGGTGAAGCCTCGTATAGCTCTCTCATATTCATGGCTTGTATTTTTTTAAAATTTGGTGGTTTTTTTTTAGTTAGTAAAATAGGTATTAAAGCAGCAGAAGTAATTACTGAAACTAATATAAATGGTTGAAAGTTTTTAGGACTACTAAAGTTTAGTAAAAACATACCAATACCCATAGTTCCATAAAGTATGACCATATAAATAGAAAGCACGCTGCCTCGATTTTTATTACTTGATCTGTCATTTAACCAACTTTCTGCAACTGTATAAATGCAGACCATGCTTACACCTGTAAGTATTCAACTCTCGAAATTATATTTGGAATAGTTGCGGCACCAATAAAGTAACCTACAAAATAACCAGACATCATAAATCCAGTTGAAGTAAGGCTAAATTCTTCCTGAACAGCCCTCACACCTAGAAGAGATCCTTGGAATCCATAAGCCATCATGATGAAGCCCATTCCCAAAAATAATGCCCAGGAGTTTTTTAAAACTTTATTCATAAAAATTGAGGTAATTATTCGCGATGTATTATTAAATCAAGTCTTAATTGTGACGAGCTTAAGAATTTTTGAGTTTTAAGTACGAGTGAATTGCGATGGTAGTGATTATAATTAGACCACCCTGAAGTGTTTCTAAACTAGGCTGTTCTTTTATGATTAACCAAACCCAAATTGGACCAATTATAGTCTCCAGCAGAAAAAAAAGATTAACTTCTGCAGCAGGTATAAACCTTGGAGCAATGGTAACTAAAACAAAAGGTATAGCAACACATAAAATACACATCAACGGAACAATCAAAAGATCTTTACCAACTAATGCAAAACTTTCGATAAAAAGTAATGCAAAAGTTGCTACAAATAATTTGCCAACTACCGCAGCAGGAACTAAATTTTTATTTTTAGCAGATCTGATAATAACTGCTCCAACCGCTAAACCTATCGCAGTAACAAATCCTAAAATATCTCCATAGAAATTACCTAACTTCAAAGAGTCGTAGAAGATATATATTATTGCTAAAAAAGTAATTATTATAGAGGTCCAAGTTTTTTTATCAGGTGGTTCTTTTAAAAATATAGCTCCAAGAATAGCTGATAACATTGGAGCAGTCGCAATCATAACTAAGGTATTGGCAACGTTTGTATTTTGAATTGAAACGACAAAAGTTATATTAGTTACACTAAATGTAATTACATAAAAT
>LUMC01000083.1_pt1 | contig 17318 bp, 15 predicted proteins | sample 729671 | NCBI WGS metagenome assembly LUMC01 (sample SAMN03860273, study PRJNA289734) | marine metagenome | biome: seawater column; feature: ocean; material: water; isolation source: Red Sea water column Station 91 - depth 10m | place: Saudi Arabia: Red Sea | collected 2011-10-15 | depth 10 m | reverse complement strand
ACATCACAATGGTTTAATCGCTTTATCTGGCTGTCTTGGAGGAGAGCTAGCACAACACTTAGCCCCAGACGGTTCAGTAGAGGAAGGGAATACCTCAAATGAAAGAAGTTTTGAAAAAGCATTAGAGATTGCAAAAAAATATCAATCTATATTTGGTAAAGAAAATTATTTTATTGAAATTCATAATCATGGAATCAAGCAACAGCTTGATATTCTTGATGACTTAGTGGAAATTGCTGAACTAATAGATGCACCACTTGTCGCTGCGAATGATTCTCATTATGTAGAGGAAAATGGTGCAGAAGCACATGATGCACTTCTTTGTGTTCAAACAAATAGAACATTAGATGACGAAAGCAGATTTAGGTTCGACGGTTCAGGTTATTATGTAAAGTCTGCTGAAGAGATGAGAAAATTGTTTCCTGAAGATAAGTATCCAGGTGCATGCGATAACACGCTTGCAATAGCCGATAGAGTAAATTATGAATTTAATTTTGATAAGAGCTATCTTCCAGATTTTCCAATTGAAGATAAAAACGTTTCTCCAGAAGAGCTTTTAAAAATTAAAGTTTACCTTCTGAGATTATTGAAAGAATAGATTATGAATTGGATGTCATAAATTCTATGGGATTTGCTTCATATTTTTTAATTGTTGGTGATTTAATTGAATTTTCCAAAAAAAGAAATATAAGGACAGGAGCAGGAAGAGGTTCAGCTGCTGGATCAATCGTTTCATATTGTTTAGGAATTACTGGAATTGAACCCCTTGAATATGGATTAATCTTTGAACGATTTCTTAATAAAGGAAGAAAATCTCTTCCTGATATTGATATGGACTTTGATGAGAGATATAGAAATGATGTAATTCAATATGCTATTGAGAAATATGGTCAAGACAGGGTCGCTCATATAGTTACTTTTGCGACAATTAAAGCCAAACAGGCAATAAGAGATGCAGCAAGAGTTTTAGGACTTCCTTTCTCTAGTGGTGATAGAGTAGCAAAATTAATGCCCCCAATGATACTTGGAAATACAGCAACTATTTCAGAGTGCTTAAGTCTTGATGAAGAAAACACTAGTGGTTATAGTAAAGAATTCTATTCTGCGTCAGAAGAACTTAGAAAACAATACAAAAATGATGAGGAAGCTAAACAAATTATTGATATCGCATTAGGTCTAGAAGGCTTAAGAAGACAAGATGGAATTCATGCTGCAGCTATAGTAATTTCTCCCGACACTATAACAAAATTTTTGCCAATTCAACAAAAAGGCTCGAATGCAGAAATTGTTACACAATATGAAATGCACACAGTGGAGCAACTTGGTTTATTGAAGATGGACTTTTTAGGACTGAGAAATTTATCAATAGTTGATAGAACTTTAGAGCTTATTGGTAGTGAAAAACTTGATATAGATAATTTAAAACTTGATGATGAAAAAACTTTTAAATTATTTGCTGAAGGTAAAATGACTGGAGTATTTCAACTAGAAAGTAGAGTAGCTCAATCTACTTCAAGAAGTTTAAAGCCAAAAAGATTTGAAGATATAGTTGCATTAGTTGCATTAATTAGACCGGGGCCTCTCGGTGCTGGTATGCACAATGAATTTGCGGATAGAGCGAATAACAGAAAAGAGATTGAATATCTACACAATGATCTGGAAAGTATTTTAAATGAAACTTATGGAGTAATTTTATATCAAGAACAAGTTATGCAGATTGCTGAAAAAATTGCAGGATTTAATCTTCAAGAAGCAGACAATTTACGAGTTGCTATGGGTAAAAAAATTCCAAAAGTAATGGAGGAGCAGAGGAAAAAATTTACAGATGGAGCTGTTTCCAACAATTATTCAGAACAGTTTGCGATAGAGCTATTTGACCAAATTGCATATTTTGCTGGGTATGGATTCAACAAAAGCCATTCAGTTCCGTATGCATTATTGGCATATCAAACAGCCTATTTAAAAGCTAATTATCCTGCTGAATACATAGCTGCTTGCTTAACAGCAGTAAAAAGAGATAAAGATCGAACTGCAATCTTTTTATCTGAAGCTAGGGATATGGGAGTAAAAGTTTCAACCCCAGATATTAATTTAAGCTCTTCAGATTTCACAGTTAATGACAATGAGATTCTTTTTGGCTTGTCTGCAGTTAGAAATGTAGGAGATATTACAGCGGACAAAATAGTTTTAGAACGAGAAAGTAATGGACACTTTGAATCTATTGAAGATTTTTTATCACGTATAGACTCAAGATCTCTCAACAAAAGAGGAGTCGAGGCATTAATTCAAGGGGGAGGCCTTGACAAATTTGGTCTTACAAGAAAAGGAATGTTTGATTCTGCTATTGAATTGATTGAGAATGCAAAAGAACTAAAAGCTAATAAAGAAAATAATCAAGGTTCATTATTTGAAATGGAAGATTCTAATTCAACACACATAAATATAAACAACACTGAGTGGGATAAAAAAGAACTACTTGAAAGAGAAAGGGAAATGCTTGGTTTTTTTGTAAGCGAAGATCCCCTTGAAGGATATGGAGAAGTTTTAAAATCTGAGTCCTCCCATTCAATTATCGAATTACAGAGTCTAGAAGACGAAGAAGAAATAAATGTAACAATTTCAGGATTAATTTCAAATGTTCAAAAACGAGTTTCTAGAAGAGGCAATCCATGGATACAATTTGACATACAAGATCTAACAGGATCTTCAGGAGTACTCTTATTTAATAAGTTAGTTGATAAATATAATGCTTCAATAGATGGAGAAATCTATCTCAAAGTTTCTGGAACTTATGTTGGGGGATCTGAAAATACTATTAGAGCCAGAGATGTTGAAGTCATAGAACCATCAAAAATGATTGAAAATTTAGATATTTCACCACTTAGAATATCAGTTGATGAAGAAAAGTTAGACAAAAAAAACTTAGTGCTTTTAAAAGAATTGTTAGAAAAATTTCCAGGATTATCTTCAGTTGAGCTGGAAGTGAACTCAAAGTCGGGTTCTAAATTATTAGAACTAAAAGAAATAAAAGTTAAGAAAACCAATCAACTCAAGAATGAAATTAGTACATTACTAGCAAAATAACTAGAATTTAATTATGTCGTTGAATGTAGAAGAATTAATTAATAGATATAAAGAACGTGCTGAAGCTGTAAAGAATCGTTCTATTCCGCCTGTAGGGGGAGATGATAGAATGGCATTTATTAAACAAGCAGAAACAGACTACCAAGACTTTATGATGATTGCTGATTCAGAAGTTGAAATTACAGAAGAATATTTAATTTTTAAATTTAAATTAGACAATTAGTTTAAATTTTCACCCATTGGAAAAATTTTGTTAATCACATCAGCACATGCTATAGCGATTTCCATGTGTTCTTTTTGGGTTCCATTAGCTGATCTGAGTTCAATGTAATGTATCCAGCTTCTTAATGTTCCATTCATATAAAGACGACTTACAGTATTACCTTCTGGCAAAACAGATCTCGCCTGTTCTTTAGCAATACCATTTTCAATTGCCCAGTTATATGCTTCAGTTGCATCTTTGATTATCTTTTCTTGTTTATTTTTCCAATTCTCTGATATTTCATCATTTTCAGTTTCGATAGAATTCTGTCTGTTTTTTGGATCTTGCATTCTTGCTTCTCTAACAATGAATTCCAAATCTTTTACAGGATTAGCATATCGTTGGCTGAATTCCTGAAAACTAAAAGATCTATGTCTTAACATTTGTCTTGCTATATCTCGTGTTGTCTCGATTTCTAAACAAGCACTAACCATTTCTAAAGGTGACCAATGGGCATTATTTATAAGATATTTTATTAATTTTTCACTAGTCTCAGTATTTAATTGGTTTGATGGATTAGAAACCCTTGCACAAAAAGCAACTAATTCTTGAGCATCATCTATACCACTATCTGCAATTTCTTCAGTTGGTTTGGAATAACTTATTAATTTAACTTTCATTTATGTAACTATATTAAAATATTTAAAATATGTTTTTATTAAGAATAATAGTTTTTTTAATCTTGATATCTCTAATCATGATTCTTGCATACCCCTTATTAATTGTTTTTGATATTTCAACTGGTGGAAATGGTTTCGGTGTATGCGAAGATCTTTTGACTTGCACGATTCCAATTACTGCAGGTCCAAGATTACTTGTAACTCTTATTAGCGCTTTTTTCTTTCTAGTTTTTTTACTAAGAATTATTATGAAATCTATTAATTACTTAAATAAAGAAGATTCTATTCTTTAATTACTAGAAATATTGATAATAAAACTAGTAATACTCCAATCCAGCTAACCAATCCTAAGATTTCACCCGCAATCAATATTCCAATAAAAAGTGCAAAAATTGCTTCCAAACTCAAAATTAATGCTGATGTAGATGCTTTGATAATTTTTTGCCCATAAAGTTGGAGATAGAATGCACCAACATTTACAACTATTCCTAGAAAAAATATTGGTAGTATGTACTCCATTAAATTTGAAAACTCATTTATATTCAACAAAGGAAGGCAAAGAATAGCACCTGTTATTGACTGAACTGCCATGAGCTGAGAGATGCTAAGGTTGCTGACATATCTTTCAACAAAAACTATGTGCATTGCATATGCAATTGCACAAATAAATGTAAAAATGTTTCCGAAGATTTGGGAGAAATCAGTTATTGAAATTAAAACAATACCTACAAATCCCAAAACGGAATACACATAGTTATTACGGCTTAATGAAGTTTTGTTAATTGCTCTAGAGAAAAAAGGAGTCAAAACAACATAAAAACCAGTTACCACTCCTGAATTAATTGTTGAGGTTGTAACTAGACCTTGAGTTTGGGAAATGTAACCAAGCCAAAGGAAAAAACCCATCAGTATACCTGGTTTCAACGTTTCCTTTTTTGGTAATCCACCGATTATTAAGAAAAAGATTGCAGCAATTAAATATCTCATGAAAACAACAAATGTTGGACTAAAGGTATCTAATAAGTTTTTAACAATTAAAAATGTTGAACCAAAGAACATTGCTGAAAAAAACAGCGCAAACAATGACTTATTTTTATCACTTAACAACATATGGTTGAACAATAATATATTGTTTAAAATAGTGATGTGTTAACAAATAAAGAAAAAAAAGCTAATGATATTTTAAAAATACTTGAAAAATTATATCCTAAAACTCCAATTCCTTTATCTCACAAAGACCCTTATACACTATTGGTAGCAGTGGTATTATCAGCTCAATGTACTGATGAAAGAGTAAATAAAATTACTCCACTTTTGTTCAAAGAAGCAAACAATCCCAAAAAAATGGTAAAGCTTGGTGTAAGAAATATAGAAAAAATAATAAGACCTTGTGGCCTATCACCACAAAAATCTAAATCAATTCACACTTTATCAAAAATGCTTGATAAAGATCACGGTTCTAAAGTTCCAGAAAATTTTAAAGATCTGGAGAATTTACCTGGTGTTGGACATAAAACAGCATCAGTAGTTATGAGTCAAGCATTTGGGTATCCTGCTTTTCCGGTTGATACCCATATTCATCGTTTAGCTTGGAGGTGGGGACTTTCAACAGGAAAAAATGTAGAACAAACTGAAAAAGATTTAAAACGCTTATTTCCTATGGATAAATGGAATAAATTGCATTTACAAATAATATTTTACGGAAGAGAGTTTTGTCCAGCTAGAGGTCACGATTTAGAAAAATGTATAATTTGCTTTAAACATAGAAGAAAAAATAATTTCAAATAATCATAAGTAACGTAAATATTCATAAAAAAAATCAAAGTATATATTTATATAATGGATCTTAATTTTGGAATTGCATTCTTTTTTGGTGTTATATCATTCTTCTCACCTTGCGTCTTACCACTAGTGCCTGGTTATCTAGCTATATTTTCTTTAAATAAAAACGACCAAATTTCACGAATAATTGGATCATTACAGTTCGTACTGGGTTTCTCTTTTGTCTTTGTTAGTTTGGGTGCTTTGGCAACTACTCTAGGCTCTTTTTTCAGTAGAAACGCCACAATTTTGTCACAGGTTAGTGGATTCATAATTATATTTTTTGGATTAATACTTTTAATTCCTAAATTAAATACTCGATATTTTTATGGTTCTAATTTATTAAATATTGATAAATTCAATAAATCCAAAAACTTACTTATGGGATTTACTTTTGGATTTGGCTTTACTCCTTGTATTGGTCCAGTCCTTGGAGCACTATTAACACTTTCTTCAAAGGCAGAAACTATAAATAGTGGAATATTTTATTTAATTATGTTTTCCTTAGGTATGGGAATACCATTTCTTTCAATAGCGATTCTTTCAAATCGAATCAATCTTAAAAATAGGTTATTTGTTAATTTTCAAAAATTCTCCAGTAAATTTTCAGGACTTGTTTTAATTGGGATAGGTTTTCTTATTTATTCAGACAAAATGTATATTTTGGCTTCTTTCTTTCAAGAGATATTGTATTTATTAAATCTTGATTGGCTGAGTACAATCTAGAATATGTCATTAAATATAAGCAGTGAAGTATCTTTAAAGTTTTCTGGGAAAGATGCCTTTAGTTTTGTTGATTCACTTATTTCAAATTCAATCTCAGAATCTGAAACAAAGTTTTCATATCTTTTGGGACCAGATGGAAAAGTCATGTTTTGGTTTATTTGTTCACTAAACAATCAAGAATTTCAAATGTATCAATCCTCAGAAGTTCTTGAAAAAATGATGGAAGTATTTAATAAATATAAAATTAGAATTGATTGTGATATTGAAATATCTAAAGATGTTAGTAACTTCAAAGTTCAAATAGATGGTGATAAATTAATTGTGATTCCTTCAGATAAATTAGAGGAAAATAATTCTTGGGATATGTTGGGATTGTCGCTTGAACTACCATTAAAAAATATTATTGATAACGGCATACTTCCAAATGAAGTTAATTGGCTAGAGAATTTTGTTGATTATTTTAAAGGGTGTTTTATGGGGCAGGAACAAACTTCGAGGGTTAAATATAGAGGTAGGCCCAGGAGAATTCTTAAAACTTTACCAAATTCAACTCAGGAAATAGTAAAAATATAGAATTATATGGTTACAAATAAATCTAGGTGTAGTTATTGTGGTCGCGTTTTACACAAACAAGTTTCTGAAAAATATTTTGTTTGCTCACTTAAATGTAAATCTTTAATAAAAAATACAGAATATATTATTTCAGTAGATTCTATAGTCTTTGATCTTAATAATTATAAGTGGAATAAAGTTGAAGATTTATCACAAAAAGCTCAAATCAATAAATTTGATTTTATATCTTCAGTAAGAAGACTTATTTATTTTCAAGAAAAGCTGAGAGCTAAAGATATTAAAGAAATAAATCAAAAATCTTTAATATCTAAAGTGAAAAAATAGCTCCTCTATCAAATTTTTTTAAAGATACTTGAACTATTGGTCCAATACTTATAACCATAAACACAGTTCCTAAGCCAAAAGATCCTCCAAGGGCAACCCCAGTTATAAATGCAGTAAAGTCAATTGCAATCCTTGTTGCTCTTATGCTTGGACCAAGTCTTGAAACTCCTACCATAATCCCATCTCTTGGTCCTGGTCCAAGTCCTGAACCAACATATATACCAATACCTATACCAAAACAAATAGTTCCAAATACAAGGTAGGCAATTTTTATAATTAAGTCATCTGGACTCTGAATGTAATGCATAGTTAAGTCAGTAACATTTCCTATGGTTAAAATATTTAAAATTGTGCCAATGAATGGTTTTTGTTTTAAAGGTATCCATCCTAACAAAACAATAAATCCAGTAATAACTGACGCTTGACCAATTTTTACATTTATTAATTTACTAAAACCATCATGAAAAACATCCCATGGATTCAATCCTAGGTTAGCTTCAATTGTGAATCCCAAACCCATTCCACAAAGAAACAAACCTATCATTAGTTGCGGAAGTCTATTTATAACTCTTTTATTCATTATTTATAAAAAGGTTTTCAAGTTGAGATATATTTTCAGGACATAGCTCGTAAGTAGATTGGAATCTTAATATAGGCACAATGCGGTCATCCTTATTAATTAATAAACCGTAATTATTTATTTGTGATGTGATTATTTCAATAGAAGCATTTTCATTAGTCCACTTTTCTGCATTAAGACAGATTTCTTTACCCAGATTGACTAAATCAGAATCGTTTAGTTCATTTAACGTATCTTCGCTATCGGCAATTCTGACTTGATTGATAAATTCATCACCAAATGTTTCAGAATTAAAAGTACTATAACTTATAAAACTAATTACAGAAATAATAAAAATAACTATAAAAGTGATTAAAGTTTTATCGTTCATATTATATTATTAGCCGTTTTCAGATTTACTTTATTAAATAAGTACCCGGAGGGGGAGTCGAACCCCCACATCCGAAGATACTGGATTTTGAATCCAGCGCGTCTGCCAATTCCGCCATCCGGGCTTTATAAAGATTATATTCATATCAAGATGAATGAGAGAAAATTTTTATAAGTTTACAATAATATTGTGGTAATTCTCATAGATGGTCATAGCATTGCTTTTAGAGCATTTTATGCACTTCCCGATTCTCTTGTTACAAAAGAAGGATTTCCTACGAACGTAATTCATGGCTTCCTGATGATGATTTCTAAAATTATAAAAGATTTTGATACTGATAAGTTAATAATTACATGGGATGTCTCAAAAAAAACCTTTAGAACAGATTTATATAAAGATTACAAAGGAAATAGAAAATCTGCTCCTGATGAATTCAAAATACAAGTTAAGGTTTTACAAAAATTAATAGAAAAATTCAATATTCCACAAGTATCTGTAGAAGGCTATGAAGCAGATGATGTACTTGGAACACTTTCAAAAAGTTTCAATGATAACAATGAAGAAGTTTTGATAGTAACTGGGGATAGAGATTCTTTTCAGCTAATAAGTGATAAAACAAATGTACTTTATACAAAAAGAGGAATTTCAGAAGTTGAGAGATTTGGTAAAGCAGAGTTTGAAGAAAAATATAAAATTTCAACTTCTCAATACATTGAATATTTAGGGTTAAAAGGTGATTCATCAGATAACATCCCAGGACTGCCAGGAGTAGGTGAAAAAACAGCCATTAACTTGCTTTCTGATTATGAAAATATAGAAAATATATATAAGAATCTTGATGACTTAACACCAAAATTAAGAAATACTTTCCAAGATAATAAAGATTTGCTAATGCTTAGTAAGGATCTTGCAACAATAAAAAGAGATTTAGACATTAATTTACCGGAAACAAAAATAAAAGATTCTATTTTTTTTAATGAGGAAGTACTCGATAATGCAAAAGATGAAATTATGAAATACGAGCTGACAAGATTTTTAGGTGAAAGAAAAGATACTACTCAAATTAATAATTCTGAAGAACTAGAAATTGAACTTATTAAAGAAAAAATTTCTGATGAAAGTATAATTTTGAATTTTGAAAATAAAAATTACTTTGTGACAAATAATTCATTCGGTGAATTTGAATCATTAGATCAATTTAATAATGTCATTTCAATGTCATCACAAACATTTGCTTTAAATTCAGAATTTGAGCTTGATATTGAAAAATTCTTAGCTTTTGATTGTTGTTTGTTTTTAATTGATCCAAGCATTAAACCAGACAATCTATTAAATATTGTTTCTTACATTGATAAATATTCTGAAATAAATAAAAAATCTAATCTGAGTGAATATCTATTATTTTTTCAAAATAATTTTGATAATATAAAAAAAGAATTCAGTGACTTTAAAAAAGATAGAAAACTTTTCCAAATATACAACGATATAGATTTTCCAATGCTAGATATATTGTCTTCAATGGAAAAAGACGGTATATCTGTTTCATTACCTAAAATGAAAAAACTATCAAAACAATTATCTAAAGAATTAGAATCTTTAAGCAATAAATGTTATGAGATTACAAATCAAGAATTTAACTTAAATTCTCCAAAACAACTTTCTGAAATATTTTATAATGAAATGAATTTTCCAGTTCTTAAAAAAACACCCAAAGGAGCGCCGTCTACAGATGCTTCAGTTTTAGAGGAATTATCAAAAGAACATGACTTACCAAAATATATTTTAAAATATAGAGAATTAGAAAAAATAAGATCAACATATGTTGATGGTTTAATTCCGGAAGTAACTAAACATAATAAAATCCACACTCACTTCAATTTATTTGGAACAGCAACAGGAAGATTGTCATCAGAAAAACCAAACTTACAAAATATTCCTAACAAGACAGAATTGGGTCAAAAAATTAGAGATTTCTTTATAAGTAAACCTAATTTTTCATTCATTATTGCTGATTATTCTCAAATAGAGTTGAGGGTTCTTGCTCATTTGAGTCAAGATTCTACAATGATTGAAATATTGAAAAATAAAAAATCAGATATACATTCTGAAACTGCTTCTCGAATATTTAATGTAGCAATAGGAGATGTTACTTCAGACATGAGAAGAAAAGCAAAAGAAGTAAATTTTGGCTTAATTTACGGAATGGAAGCTTTTGGACTTTCGAAAAGTTTAGATATAGAACAAAAAGAAGCTTCACAATTAATCGAATCTTATTTTTCTCAATTTCCTGAGATTAAAGGGTTTTTAGATAATATAGTCTTAAAAGCAACAAAAGACTCATTTACAGAAACTCTAATTGGTAGAAAAAGATATATTCGTGAACTAAATTCATCAAATTTTCAAGTTAAAGCTGCAGGAAAAAGAATTGCTATGAATGCACCAATTCAGGGTACTGCTGCAGATATCATGAAAATTGCGATGATCAAAGTTTTGCATAAAATAAAAGAATTAGACCAAACACAATTACTTTTACAAATACATGACGAAATCATTATTGAAACCAATAATTCATTAAGTTCCAAAGTAGAAAAAACTATTATTTCTGAGATGGAAAAAGCTATGAAATTAGACGTCCCTTTATTTGTAAATACTAAAGTTTCTGGATCACTTGCAAATTTTAATAATTAGTTTGTAAAAAACTCAGATATGTTATTCTTATTGACGCAACACTATGATTGGAAAAAACTTAAATAATGGTAAATAATAGCGATGAGGTGTCAGTGCCCTCCAACGTAGTCTCTCTTCCAGACGATATAAAACCTGAGGATTTTCCAGAGCTTCTAGAGAAAACTTTAGTATCTTTCAACGATGGTGATGTTATTGAAGGGACGATTGTAAGAGTTGACAGAAATGAAGTTATGGTAGATGTTGGTTATAAGTCAGAAGGCGTTATTCCATCAAGAGAACTTTCTGTTAGAAAAGGTGTCAATCCCAAAGAAATAGTAAATGAAGGCGACAAAATCCAAGCTTTAGTTTTAGACAAAGAAGATGATGAAGGAAGACTCATTCTTTCCGTCAAAAGAGCAGTCTATGAAAAAGCGTGGGGTGACATTCAAGAAATATCAGATAATAAGAAATCTATAAAAGGTACAGTAATTGAATCAGTCAAAGGCGGTCTCATCGTAGATATTGGTGTAAGAGGTTTTTTGCCAGCTTCATTGATTGACGTTAGAAGAGTTAAAGAGCTTTCTTCATATATCGGTGAAGAAATAGAAGCAAAAATTTTAGAACTTGACAGACAAAGAAACAATATTGTTTTATCCAGAAAAGCTCACCTAGAAGAAGAAATGTCAGAAGAAAGACAAGGGTTTTTAGATGATCTTCAGGTTGGTGACATTAAAGAAGGTAAAATTTCATCAATCGTAAGCTTCGGCGCTTTTGTTGATATTGGTGGTATGGACGGTTTAGTTCACGTTTCAGAATTGTCTTGGAGGCATGTCGAAAACCCAAATGAGATTGTTAAAGTTGGAGACTCTGTCACAATAAAAGTTTTAGAGATTGATAATGATAAAGAAAGAATATCTTTATCAATAAAGCAAGTTAAAGAAGATCCTTGGCTAGATTTTGAATTACATTACAAAGAAGGTGATGTAGTAGAAGGCGAAGTTACTAAAGTAGTACCTTTTGGCGCATTTGTAACTATTGGAAAAGGTGTTGAAGGATTAGTTCACGTATCTGAAATTTCAAGTGAAAAAGTTGACTCCCCAGAACTTGCTCTAGCACTTGGTCAAAAAGTTCAAATAAAAATTACCGAATTAGATATTGAAAAGAGGAGAGTAAATTTATCAATTAAGCAGGCAGATCCAAACTGGAAAGAAGTAGAATCAGATAAAAATACTCCAAAAACACATTCAAGCGCAACCGAAGAACCAGCACCTAAGAGACAAACAGTTGAAGGCGTTGATGAATCTTTAGAAAATATCCTTCAAGAACTTAAAGAAAGAGGAATAGGAAACTCTTAATTTTATTTTTTTTTATGCTTAATCTTTAAGTATGGCAAAAAAAGTAATAATCGTTACTGGTCCAATTGGCAGTGGAAAAAGTACCGCTATAGAACACATAAGTAACAAAGGTTATCCTACCTTAGACCTTGATAAAATTTCGAATGAAATAATCAACTCAAAAGAGTCAATAAAATTTTTAGATAATAATTTTCATGGTGTTATTAAAAACAAAAAATTAGACAAGGCGTCCCTTGCAGATATTGTTTTTAGTGACAATGAAAAATTAAAAATATTAGAAGATTACCTTCATCCAAAAATTCTAATTGAATTCCAACAACAAGCTTCAAAAGTTGATGGGACATTATTTGTTGAAGTATCAGCTCCAAAAAATATACACAAAGATTTTGAATGTTTGGTAATTAGCACTCCTGAATCAGTAAGAATAGAAAGATTACTAGAAAGAGGAATGAAATTAAACGATATTAAGAATAGAATTCACACACAAAAAAATGAAGAATGGTGGAATAGTTTAGGTCATGTTATTTCAAACAATTCACATTCCTCTTTAGAACAAGAAATCGACAAATTTATAAATGAAAAAATTTGAAGTAATTTCTGAATTTTCTCCTAAAGGTGATCAGCCTAATGCAATAAAAAAACTTAAAAATGGAATTTCTAGTGGAAAAACTTTTCAGACCTTAAAAGGTATTACAGGTTCAGGTAAGTCAGCAACAATTGCTTGGTTGATTGAACAGACCCAACTTCCATCACTAGTGCTAGCACCTAACAAAGCACTTGCTGCTCAATTAGCAAATGAGTTTAAACAATTTTTTCCGAAAAATAGAGTTGAGTATTTTGTTTCTTACTATGACTATTACCAACCTGAAGCCTATGTGCCACGCTCAGATACTTTTATTGAGAAAGACGCAACTATTAATGAAGAGATCGATAGATTAAGACATTCAGCAACTAGTGCGCTTTTGTTACGTGATGATGTAATTGTTGTCTCATCTGTTTCATGTATTTATGGACTTGGTTCCCCGATTGAATATAAAAATAAGCTAATACCAATAATAAAGGGTGAGGATTTTGATATTGAAGAATTATTAATCAAATTAGTTAAACAACAATATATTAGAAATGATCTAGTAGTCGACAGAGGAAATTTCAGGCTAAAAGGTGATACGTTAGATATATTTCCAGTTTACGAAGAGACTATATTTAGAATCGAATTTTTTGGTGATGAAATTGAAAACATATCAAGAATTGACCCAATAACTGGTGAAATAATTGAAAAACTCACCGAACTAGCAATTTTACCCGCATCTCATTATGTAATTTCTGATGAGTCTAGAAAAAATGCATTGAAAGAAATTGAGAATGATATGGTGACTCAAGTTGCAAAGTTTAAATCTGAAAATAAACTATTGGAGGCTCAAAGGATAGAGCAAAGAACAAAATACGATCTTGAAATGCTCACTGAACTCGGAGTTTGTTCTGGAATTGAAAATTATTCAAGATATTTCGATGGAAGAAATCCAGGTGAACCACCTTTTACTTTACTTGATTTTTTCCCTGATGATTTTTTAATGGTTGTTGATGAAAGCCATATAGCAATACCACAAATTCGTGGGCAGTACGAAGGTGATAAATCAAGAAAATCTACTTTAGTTGATTACGGTTTTAGGTTGCCTTCTGCTCTTGACAATAGACCACTTAAATTTGATGAATGGAAAGATAGAGTAAATAAAGCAGTACTGGTTTCTGCGACACCAGGAAAATGGGAAAATGAAAATTCTGAAAATTTCATTGAGCAAGTAATAAGACCAACTGGCTTATTAGATCCTAAAGTAAAAATTAAATCTACAAACAATCAGATACAAGACCTTTTAGAAGAGATAAATTCTGTAATTGAAAATGGCAACAGAGTTCTTGTTACAACATTGACAAAAAAAATGAGTGAAGCCTTAAGTGATTATTTAATTAATGCTGGCGTTAAAACAAGATATCTTCATTCTGATATAGACACCTTGGAAAGAATAGAAATACTTAGAGATTTGAGAAAAGGAGATTTTGACGTATTAGTCGGTATTAATTTATTAAGGGAGGGCCTGGACTTACCAGAAGTCCAATTAGTTGCAATACTTGATGCAGATAAAGAAGGTTTTTTGAGATCCGAAACTAGCTTAATTCAAACTATTGGAAGAGCTGCTAGGAATGAAGATGGTTATGTAATAATGTATGCCGATAAAATTACTGATTCAATGAGCAATGCAATCGGAGAAACAGAAAGAAGAAGAAACCTGCAAAAAAATCATAATATCAAAAACAATATTACCCCTAAGACCATACAAAAAGAAATAACTGACATTTTGGAAATAGTTGAAAAAAATAGAGGGAAGACAGATAAGAATATAACAGATGCTTCAAAAAGTGATTTAATAAAATTGTCAAAAACTATTGAAAAAGAAATGAAATCTGCTGCTGATTTCTTAGAGTTTGAACTTGCTGCTAGATTAAGAGACGAATTAAAAGAATTAAAAAAAGAAATTCAAGAGTTATCAGAATGAAAAAAGATATTTTAAAAGTAAGAGGTGATCGAGAACACAATTTAAAAAATATTTCGGTAGACATTCCAAAAAATAAACTTGTTGTAATTACTGGATTATCTGGTTCAGGAAAATCTTCGTTGGCGTTTGATACTATTTATGCAGAGGGTCAAAGACGTTATGTTGAGAGTTTATCTGCATATGCAAGACAATTTTTGGGCCAAATGGAAAAACCAAATGTTGAAAGTATCGATGGCCTTTCGCCAGCAATTGCTATAGATCAAAAAACTTCTTCTAGAAGCCCCAGATCTACTGTGGGAACGGTTACTGAGGTTCATGACTATTTAAGATTGTTGTGGGCCCGAATTGGAGTAAGTTATTGTCCTCAATGTAATAATAAAATTGAAAAACAATCTGTAAATTTTATAGTGAATCAAATTATGGAGTTTGGAGAAGACTCTAGTATTGATATTCTTGCACCAGTTGTTAAATCAAGAAAAGGAGAATTTGAAACACTATTTAAAGATTTACAATCACAAGGATTTTCAAGAGTCCTAGTTGATGGTGAGATAATAAGATTAGATGAGGCTAAAAGACTTGATAGGTACTTCAATCATGATATTTCGGTAATCATAGATAGAATTAAATTAAAAAAAACACCTGGTAGAAGGTTGCCTCAATCAGTCGAAACAGCACTAGATTTAACTTCTGGTTTAGTTGATATAAGTTTTGAAAATAAGATTTATTCATTTAGTCAAAATTTAGGATGTATTAAATGTGGATTATCTTTTGATAAGCTTGAACCAAGAGATTTTTCATTCAATTCACCTTTTGGAGCATGCGAATCATGTAATGGCCTCGGTGTTAGTTATGAGATAGATGAGCAATTATTAATTAAAAATACCGATTTATCAATAAATGAAAATGTATTCCCAGACATGTCTACTAGAAAATATTTTAGAGCTCAAATACATGGTGTCTGTGAACATTTCGAAATCCCAACTGACCAACCTTACAAGAATTTGACTAGGAAACAAAAAGACATACTTCTTCATGGTTCAAATGGAGTGAGTACTGTTATACGATATATAAATAGATTCGGAAACTCAAGAGTTTGGCATAAGCCATACAGAGGTATTATTCCTACATTCAAAAAAAATTACGAAGAAACAAATTCTGAAGCAGCCAGAGATTACTATAAACAATTTATGAGAGAGCTTCACTGTTCTATTTGTGATGGTGAAAGACTAAATCCGAGATCTCGATTGGTAAAAGTTAAGAACTATACATTAGGACAGTTAAACAATTTGTCTATTTCTGAATCAGTTAAAGTTTTTAAAACCCTTAAATTAACTGGTAATGATAAAGAAATTGCAGAGCCAATTTTAAGAGAAATAAGTGAAAGGTTGACTTTTCTTAATGAAGTCGGTTTGAGTTATTTACAACTAAGCAGAGGAGCAGCTACTTTATCAGGAGGTGAAGCACAAAGAATTAGACTTGCAACACAAATTGGGTCAGGTCTTACAGGTGTTCTATATGTATTAGATGAGCCTTCTATAGGATTACACCAATCTGATAATAAAAAATTAATTGAGACTTTACTTAGGTTAAGAGATTTAGGCAATACCGTCTTAGTTGTGGAGCATGATGAAGAAACAATGAAATCATCTGACCACCTTATTGACATAGGATGGGGGGCAGGTGAACAAGGTGGTGAAATAGTAGCTGAAGGTAACTGGAAAAAGGTCACATCTGAAATGAAGATAACTAATAGTAAACTAAGAAAAATTATTCGTGAAGCACTAACACTCTCAGAGACGAAGATGCTTCCGATTGTTACCAACACGTATGAGGATGTTGATGACATTAATGTTCTGGCAAACTATGCTCATCGCGATGACATGCAAGGTGCTTTAAAAGATCCAACACTTCAATATTACATTAATAATAACGAAGCAGGTATGCTGGTCGACGACTCAAAAGGTTGGCTCCATCTTGTTGGCGATGAAAAGCAAATGGGCCCGGCACCTGAAGGTTGGGATATCGATAAGGTTTATGACTTCATAGCAGACTTTGAAAACGAAGCTTATGAAGTATTCGCGAGAAAAGAATCAGGTGAACATGACAGCTTGCCAAACAAGGTAGAGCGAGAGATTATCGGCAACGCTCTTACACAGACTTATGTGATGCCTGATGAAATCGAAGACATCGAATTTCAGATTCGTAGAAGAGGCGGCAAGCCTAGTAACATCAATATCGAAGATGACAATATGATTTCAAATATCACAGCTCAAGATGCGGAGCGAAAAGGTTTGACCTTAGATGATATCGTCAAGGTTCTTCGAGACAATGGTGCGAAAGAACGCAAGAAGCAGAAGCCGATTAAGCAAACGCCTCCAATGTAC
>LUMC01000127.1_pt1 | contig 17473 bp, 19 predicted proteins | sample 729671 | NCBI WGS metagenome assembly LUMC01 (sample SAMN03860273, study PRJNA289734) | marine metagenome | biome: seawater column; feature: ocean; material: water; isolation source: Red Sea water column Station 91 - depth 10m | place: Saudi Arabia: Red Sea | collected 2011-10-15 | depth 10 m | reverse complement strand
TTCAAATTTTGAAATCGACCCAGATAATGTAGTAGTAACTAATGGAGGAAAACAAGCAATACTGACAACATTTATGTCATTACTTGATCCTGGAGATGAGGTTTTAATACCTTCACCTTATTGGACAACATATCCTGAAGCAGTAAAAATTTCAGGTGGGGAGCCAGTAATTGTTAATACAGATTTTGAAAATGATTTCAAAGTTACAGTTGAACAACTTGAAGAGAAATTTACAGAAAAAACCAAGGTTGTTGTTTGGGTATCTCCATCGAATCCAACCGGAGTAGTCTATTCAAAAGAAGAAGCTGAAGAAATATATAACTGGGCATTTGATAAAAATATATGGATACTTTCGGATGAGCTTTACGAACATTTAGTTTATGAAGGCGTTACTTCACCCTCTCCAGCAACTATTGATAAAAATCTTGAGAAAACAATTGTAGTGAATGGTGTTGCCAAAGCGTACTCAATGACTGGATGGAGAGTTGGTTGGATAATGGGTAATGATGATGTCATCGGTCTGTCTAGAAATGAAGAAAGCATTTGATAAAAGACGAAATTATGCACTCAATTTATTTAATACTTTAGAAAATATAAGGGTTCCAAATGCAACAGGAGCTTTTTATGTTTTTCCAGATGTAAGTCATTACACAAATGGTCTTGTAGATGGGGTCAGCACATCAATTGAGCTTTGCGATTGGTTATTAGAAAAATTCTACATTGCATTTGTACCTGGTGAGGTATTTGGGAAAGAAGGATTTTTACGTTGTTCTTATGCTCTAAGCGATCAAGATCTAGAGGAAGGCCTCACGAGATTTAAAGACGCTCTAGAATCAATTTAATGAACGAAGTAAAGAAAAAAAGTTTATATTCCTGGTTACTTTTTGATTTAGCAAATACAGTTTATGCATTTGTAATTCCTGGTTTATATTTTTCAGTCTGGCTTGTGAGTGAACAAGGCTGGACAGATCAAGCTTTGGGTCTAGCAACTTCAGGAGCGATGGTAATTGTTGCGCTAACCGGTCCCTGGGTAGGAGCTAGAAGTGATGGAGCACAAGGAAAGAAACCATTATTATTTATTACAACTGCAATCTGCATAGTAGCAACCTTCCTTCTTGGTACATTTAATGTAAATATATCTGTTTTATTGTTCATCATTTCATTGATTGGATTTAACCTTGGTTCCGTAGTCTATGATGCTTTACTTGTTTCCGTAAGTAATGAAAATAACAGAGGAAAGATTTCTGGCATGGGAGTTGCGTTTGGATACATGGGATCACTTATAGGATTTGGTGTTGCATCACTCCTTCAGGAATTTGGTTATAGTTATGTAGAAATTTTTAGATCCGTTGCTATTCTTTTTTTAATATTTTCAATTCCGGCATTTTTGTTCATAGAAGAGAAAAAATTTAATATTGATAAAGTAAGTGTTAAATTTAGAGAATCTCTTTATATAGTTGTTAAGTCATGGAAGCATTCCAGAGAATATAAAGGTCTTACAAGATTTCTTATTGGGAGATTCTTTTATGCAGACGCAATTAATACTTTAATTAGTGGTCTACTCGCTGTATATCTTGTCGAAGAGGCTGGACTTACGGCTGAAGACAGTCAAAATTTGCTAGCCTTAGCAATTATCATCTCGATTATCGGTGGTTATGTTTTTGGTAAAGCTGGAGATAAATATGGTCCAAGGAAATGCACTTTATTTAGCTTAGGTTGTTGGATGGTTTCATTAATCATTGCTGTTATTTCTACAGAGTTTGATATTGACTGGTTAATTTATGTAACTGGAGTTATTGGTGGCTTCAATATTGGTGGAATATTTGCGGTTGACAGAGTATTCATGACAAGACTGAGTCCAAAAGAACATCTTGGTGAATTTTATGGTTTATATTCTACTGTTGGAAGATTTGCAACAATTGTAGGTCCGATTTTGTGGGGCTTTATTGTTAATACTTTAAATTTAGGTCGAAATACTGCCATGTTGTCACTTGTTGTACTCTTAATGATTTCATTTTTTATAATCAGAGGTGTATCTGATGAAAGCAATATTGTAAATTAAGTTTTTAGAAAAAGAAAAACCTTTTTTTCTTTTTGAATGTATTTAATTCTTCTCGTGTATTTTTTAGTTTTTCTCTTAAAAATTCACTTTCAGCCTCTGCTTTTGCTGCCCTCTCTCTAGCTTCAGCCATTAACTTATCAGCCTCATGTAAATTTCCAAGTTGGTCTAAAACTTTCTTCCATGCAGATATTGGAACAAGCATGTTTTCATCTTGTTGAGTATCATTAGCCTCATCAACTTCTTGGATAGTTTCTTCACTTTTTGTTTCTTTTTTTAATTCTGAATCAGGAACTGGATTTTTCCCCTCAGAAGAGAAAAAATTATATTTTTGCGACATTCTTTCTTCGTAACTACTCATTAAATAAAATCATCTTTCATTGTTTCCAAAGTAGGGTTTTTAAACTTAAATCCTTCTTTTAATAGTTTTTGAGGAATTGCTCTTATACTGTTTAAACCAAGTTGCTCACCTAGTTCCCAGCCAACAGCTAATCTCATTATTATTGGCGGTAAAGGAGGAGCAAAGAAAGCCTTATCCATAATTTTGGCAATGGCTCTTGAAAATTCTTTTTGTTGCAAAGGTTCAGGAGCAGTCACATTCACAGCGCCATCGATATTTTCATTTTCTAAACAAAATACGAATGCTTCCGCCATGTCATAAACAGATACCCAAGAAAAATATTGCTTACCATCTCCAATTGGACCAGATAAATTTAATTTTGAAATAAGTGTAAATATTTGTGTTGCGATATTTCCCTTCCCTAAAACAATTCCAGCTCTACACTTCATTACTCTTACACCCATCTTTTCAATTTCATATAATGGTTCTTCCCAACATTCTTCTGCTACCATTTGTAAAAATTGACCTCGATTAAAAGAGGTTTCTTCGGTAACTATCTCATCTCCGTGATCTCCATAAATATCATTTCCAGATGCAGTAATAAATATTTTCGGATATTTTTCACAAGATTTGTATGTATCCACAAAAAGATCAGATGCCCACTTCCTGGACCAATAAATTCTTGATTTTCTTTCTTTGGACCAACGACCACCAGCAAATGGGAGGAAGCCTAATATATCTTGTGGGGCTATACTTTCTCCAGCTAAATGGATTATTGCATCAAGTTCTTGAAATTTATCTTTATCTATTTCCTTCTTTGCTGGGCTCCAATAAATTTCATCATCATTCTTCACTTCTCTTCTTACAAATCTTTTAACTTCATGGCCAGAATCCTTTAAAATTTTTATTGTTTTTTTACCAATAAAACCAGAGGCACCTGTGACCCCAACTATCATTCTTCCTCATCTCCATAAAAAAGAAAGAAATCTTCAATTAGCTTCTCAAAGTCTGTAACTGCAGTTCCCATGTTTTTTGTAAAATTGATAGTAACAACATTCGATTGAATAAAAATATTTTCAATATCATTTGAGAATTGAAATAATTTCATGGCTAATTGTGCACTAATTTCATTTGTTAATGAAGCGTGGGCTATATTGTGATATGTTTCACCGTCTTGTCCTGATAATGATCTGTTTAAATCGAATATGACATTTTTTCCAAATTGAGTTGTTTTTAATTCAATTTTCTGACCCATTAAAATTCACCAATCTTCATTACTCTAATAAGGTTAGTTGCTGCCTCTTTATTTGGAGGTGAACCAGCGACAATAACTACTTTATCATTTTTTAAAAAATTCATCTCTTCAGTTAACCATTGGTTTGCAATCGCAAACATCTCATCAGTAGTTTCCAATCTCTCTATCTTTATCTGCTCTACTCCCCATATCAAATTGAGTTGATTAAAAGTCTTTTCAACAGTTGTAAATGTAAAAATTGGAGCGTCTGGTCGATGATTTGAAATCAACAATGCTGTTTTACCAGTTTCAGTAAAAGCTACGATTGCCTTTGCATTAGAATCATTTGCTACTTGTACTGCAGCTTTTGAAAGAGAATTTGTTAGTTCATCAGAAGTCAATATGTCTTTAGATGAAGTTATTTTTGTACCAGAAACACTATCTACCTCACTACAAATCTTTGCCATGGCACTGACAACTTCAATTGGGTTTTCACCGATTGAGGTTTCCGCTGACAACATTACAGCATCAGTTCCATCGAGTATTGCATTTGTAATATCCGAAACCTCTGCTCTTGTAGGCCTATGAGAAGAAATCATAGAAGTTAACATTTCAGTAGCTGTAATCGTTATTTTTCCCTGTAAATTTGTTTCATTTAATATCTCTTTTTGAACGAGCGGAATTCTCTCAAGAGGAAGCTGTACACCTAAATCACCCCTTGCTACCATTACTCCATCTGACTCTTGAATAATTGATTTTAGATTTTTTACTGCAGACTTAAGTTCAATTTTAGCTATTACTTTTGTATCATCATCAATGTATTTCTTGACATTTATAATATCTTCTGCGTTTCGAACAAAAGAAACAGCAACAAAATCAACCCCAAGTTGATTGCCGAACTCTAAATCTTCAATGTCTTTTTTTGTTAAAGTTGAAACTGATAAATTAGAATCTGGGAAAGCAACCCCTTGATTTGCCCTTAATTCTCCACCAATCTCTACATCAGCAAGAACTTTATTTTTTTCTTTTTTTGTAACTCTTAAGGACAATTTTCCATCATCAATTAATATTCGTTCACCTTCACTCACATCTTCAAATAACTGATCATAATTTATAACGATATTTTCATTATTTTTCTTGGAATCTTCATTGAATATTTCAATTTCAGCTCCTTGAGATAGATCAAATGATTGTTCCAAATGGCCTGTTCTTATTTTTGGACCCTGAATATCTTGCATTATTGCAATCTTTTTATTTGATGATCTAGCCCAATCTACTATTTGTTTATATTCGTCATTAGATCCATGTGAAAAATTTAACCTTAAAACATTAGCTCCTGCATCAATAATTTCATTGATGGCCTCTTTAGAATGAATACTTGGACCTACTGTTGCAATTATTTTAGTTTTTCTAGTCATTTCAATATATAACTTAATAGCATGGAATATGTAAAGTGTTGTAATGTTAAAAAATTTTTTGATAGGTATCCCCGTAAGAAATTTTAAAAATCCTATGTCTAGACTTGAAAATGTTCTGAGTGTCGAAAAAAGAATAGAACTTTCAAAAGGAATGTTTGAAAATATAGTGAAATCATTTAAAAATGAAGACACAAATATTGTTTGTATCACAAATGATGAGCTTGTTATTGATTACTGTAAGAACAATGATATTGAGATATTCTCAGCCAGAAAAAAGGGTTTAAATTTTGAGCTAGAAGAGTTTCTTCATTCTTATGAATATGAATATTGGACTATCTGCCATGCTGACCTGCCATACCTAAACAATTTTTATGCACAAGAATGGATAAAAGAATGCAAGTCATCCCAGATTGTAATATGTTCAAGTAAAGATAGCGGAACTCCGCTACTTGGGGGAAATATTAAAATTAAAAAATTAATGTATGGTAAAAATAGTTTTGATAATCACATGAATATTTTTCTTCAAGAGAATTTAGATATCAAAAAATCATTTAATAAAGAATTTAGTTTTGAGATAGATGATGAAGAAGATTTCAATAGTTTTCTTCAGCATAGACCAAGGTGGTCTAAGAATTTAGAGTTTTAGCAGCCCCGACCGGATTTGAACCGGCGTTTCCGCCTTGAGAGGGCGGCGTTTACACCATCCCCGAAAGGTAGCAGCCCCGACCGGATTCGAACCGGCGTTTCTGGGTTGAAAACCCAGCGTCCTAGGCCTCTGGACGACGGGGCCGTATTTGTATAAGAATATAGTAACTTATATATTATTTGTTACAAATTATCAATCTTTTCGGCAATTCTTGCAATTGTAGAAGATTGACCTAGTGCGTAAATGGATTCAAATAATGGTGGACTTATTTTTGTACCAGTTATTGCAACTCTTGCAGCCTGGAACCCTTCTTTAGGTTTTAAATCAAGTTTCTTTAGTTGTTCACGCATCATTGCTTCAATTTTGTCTAGTTCAAAATCTTTCATTGTTTTAAATTCATTTCGAATGTTCGTAAGATAATCCTGTGCAGATTTTGAATTAACTTCTTCCCATTCGTCCTTGTCAACATTAAATGGCTCATCGAGTAGAAATTCAACCTGTCCCATTAAGTCCTTTAATGTTTCAAGACGCTCTTGGACAACAGAAAGAATTAAATTGATCCTTTCAATTTCCTCGCTAAATAGCTCTCTTGATAATGAAGTTTCAATTGTCTCAAGAGCAATCTTATTAAACGTTTTTTCATCATACTCTCTTATATATTGACCATTCATCCAAAGAAGCTTTTGTGTATCAAAAATTGCTGGATTAGCTAAAACATTTTTTAAATCAAAATTATTTATTGCAAATTCTTTGTCAAATATTTCTAAATCATTTCCTGGGGACCAACCAAGAATCGACATATAATTAAACATTGTTTCAGATAAAACTCCACGTTCTCTAAAAGATGAGACTGAAGTATCACCATGCCTTTTACTTAATTTTTTTCCATCTGGACCAAACAATAAAGGAAGATGGCAAAAATCAGGAACTTTTGCATTTAATGCATTCATTATCATTATATGTTTTGGAGTGGAAGAAAGGATGTCCTCTCCTCTAGCGATTATTGTTATTTCATAGTCAATATCATCTACAGTCGAAGCTAAGTGATATGTTGGGCTTTTATCAGATCTTAAAATTACAAAATCCTCAACATCATTGGTACTAAATTTCATATCTCCTCTTATATAGTCTTGGAAAAATATCTCTTTATCTTTTTCGACTCTAAACCTAACTGCTCCATCATCTTCATATGCAAAATCATTTTCCAGTAGTTGATTTGCTATTTCCTCATACCTGCCAAATCTATCTGACTGTTTATAAGAATTTGAATCACTTAATTCATAACCCTCATCCCAGTCGATACCAAGCCATGAAAGATTTTGTACAATATTTTCAATATATTCTGGGGTGGTTCTTTCAGTATCAGTATCGTCTATTCTGAGAAGAAATTTACCATTATTTTTTCTTGCATAAAGCCAGTTAAATAATGCCGTTCTTGCATTGCCAATATGAAGCTCTCCGGTAGGTGATGGCGCAATTCTTAATTTCATAATTTACTCAACTGAATTTATTAAGGTTCCAAGTGTCTCAATTTCAATTTTAATTTCATCTCCAGGTTTAACTTGACTAACCCCTTCAGGTGTACCCGTCATCACAACATCGCCTGGAAGTAATGTCATAATTGAAGTAACAAATTCTAATATTTCACCGATTGAATAGATCATATCTCGACTGTTACCATCCTGTTTAAGTTCACCATTGACAAATGCTTTAATGTTGAGTTCTGGATTATTTGTAAACTCTGTTTGGATAAATGGTCCTAAGGGACAAAATGTGTCAAAACCCTTTGCTCTTGTAAAGTGACCTGTTTTGCCTTGTAGTACTCTTTCTGATAAATCATTAGCTGCAGTTAATCCAAGGACATGTTCCGTCCAATTTTCTCTAGAAATATTTTTACTGACTTTTGAAATCACTAGTGCTAGTTCTGCTTCATGATCAACATGTTGACCTATTTTTGGATATATTATATTTTGACCAGTCCCAATTACCGAGGTTGAAGGTTTAATAAAAAATACTGGATTATCTGCCTGATACTCATATCCAGGCAATCCCATTTCTTCAGCATGTTTTGCATAGTTTTTTGCTACTGCAACAACTTTTGATGGTAAGACTGGTGCTAATAATTCAATTTCATCAAGTTCATAGATTTCTTCTGTACTTTCCCAGACAACTAGAGGTGACCCCTCGTAACGAACAACTTTGTCGTCAATTAGCTCTCCATAAAAGATTTCATTTTGATGTTTTGCTCTTACAATTTTCATACTTTTAACAATATTAAGGCATTAGAAAAATAGAGTGTTTAGTAAAAATTAAATATTGATAAAAGGTGTGTGCCTTTATTTTTTTCCTTAGAGCATTTAATTAACAATTCTTCAGATAGATCACCAAGGCTATTTTCAGTTATTCTTAATATACCCAATATATGGTGAAGATCATATACTGTTGGAGCTCTACCAAAATGAGCTGCTCTATTAATCATTAGGTTTGTAACAATCGATGAAACTAATTTATTTTTTGGATGGTTACCCCATAAAGTTTTGTACTTGTTCACTATTTTTAATGCAAAACCACTGTCTGGTCCAGTACTTCCAAAAACTTCTTTGTCGTTTGGATCAAGATTTTCTGCAAGTCTTTTAGAGTTTTTCCTCGGGACAGGCATTACCGGGTCGTTTATTCTTTTAATTTTATCTAAATTGATATTTGGTTCTTGAGGCATTAAATCAATGTTATATATGATTTAAAATTATCGTCCTTTGCATTAACCACATCTTCATATGAATCAATTATGTCTGAAGTGATTTTTCCAACCTGCCCATCAGATATATCATCTTTATCAATACTTACTACTCCAATAACACCCGTTGCAGTTCCAGTAAAAAATACCTCATCCGCAGTTTTAAGATCTTCAACAGTAAGGTTTTTTTCTTCAATTGGTATATTTTTCTGTTCAGCAATCTCAATTACTGTTCTTCTGGTAATTCCATTTAGGGCACCTGTGGAATTTGGAGGTGTAAAAATATTATTATCTTTAACAATAAAAATATTTTGTCCACTGCCCTCAGCAACTGTTCCATCATCACCCAACATTATTGCGTCATCATAACCATTCTCAACAGCATCAATCTTGGCTAATGTTGAGTTCATGTAGCCTCCCACACCTTTAGCTAAAGGTATAAAACTCGTCGGACTAATTCTTCTCCATCTTGAAATACAAACGTTGACACCTTGATTGACTGCCTCGTCACCTAAATAAGCTCCCCAGTACCACGCTGCTATTGAAACCCTTACAGGAACATCTTTTGGAAGAAGCCCCATTTCTCCTTCACCAAAAAAAACTAATGGTCTGATGTATGCCGATTCAAGCTTGTTTTTACTCACAACATCTTTTATTGCTTCGAAGATAACTTCTTTAGTGTACGGAATTTTTAAATTATATGAATCAGCTGAAGCAAATAATCTATCAACATGGTCATTAAGTCTAAAAATTGAGACACCTTTTTCTGTATTTCTTGCTCTTATACCTTCAAACACACCAGTCCCATAATGCAGAGTGTGTGTCATTACATTTATCTGAGCACTGTCCCAGTCTACAAATTTACCATCAAACCATATAAAATCGGATTTTTCCACAGTAAATAAATACTACACCTTTTAAAAGGTCTATCCAAGAAAAATACTATTATTCAAATTGTGAAACGATTTATTGCTTCAGGATTTGGGGTTGGCCTTTTTTGGGAGGCATTTTTTAAAAATAAAAAAGGTGGAGGCACTTTTGCCTCTTTATTATTAATATTTGAAATCTATTTCGGTAATAGTCTGTTTGGGATTTGGAACACTCTTAACCTATTCATATTATTTATTGTTTTAATTATTTTATATTTTGTAACTGTCGACGATGATGATGCATCCTCTGATCCAAGCTGGATTACGCTAGATGAGATTTGTGGAATGAGTCTTGTAACAATAGGTTCTGGGGCTGAATTGTTACCTTTATTGTCTGGTTTTCTAGTTTTTAGATTAAGTGATATTCTTAAGCAACCATCTTTTGTTGGAGAATTGGAGAAGCTTCCAGGGAAATTAGGAGTTCTCTACGATGATCTTGGGGCTGGGTTTATTGGATTAATATCAGCAATGATTGTGAATCAAATTATCCAAATAACTCTTTAAGTAAGATATCTTTTACAGATCCAGGATTAACCTTATTCACTGAGCTTTTCATTACTTGACCAACTAAAAAACCAACAAGTTTGTCTTCGGGATCTTCTAATCTTTCAACAATATCTTGATTTTCTTTAATTACTGAAGTTACAAGTGTTTTTATTTCCTCATCATCTGAAGATTGGATAAGATTGTTATCGGTTGCATAAGATTTAGGATCAATATCCTCACCTAACAATTTTGCAAGAATATCTTTTGCTGATGTAAAAGAAACCTCATTAGTTTCAAACAAATTTATTAAATTAGAAATTTTTTCTGAATCAACCCAGTCAGGTAACTCATCAATTTCTGCTTTCCTCATTTGTCCTTGTAGTTCCCCTGTAAGGAAATTAAATGTTGATTTACTATCTTTAGTATTTTCAACGGTAGACAAATAAAGATCATATAACCACTTATCACCTTTATCTAAATAGTTTGAATCTGATAAAGATAACCCGGATTCTTTTAAAGTTTTTCTTTTATCTGCAGGTAAGTTTTGTATCTTCTTTTTTGAATTATTAATAAATTCTTCATCAATAATCATATTTGGTAAATCTGGATCTGAAAAATATCTATAATCAGCACTTCCCTCTTTTGTTCGCATTGATATAGTGACTTGTTTATTCTCATCCCAATGCCTAGTTTCCTGAATTACAGATTCACCTTTTTCAATTTGTTTGGACTGTCTCATGATTTCATAATCGATTGCTTTTTCTAATGACTTCAATGAATTCATATTTTTAATCTCTACCTTAGTTCCAAGTTCATTTGAATCTTTGTTTGCTACTGATATATTTGCATCAAATCTTAAATTTCCTTTTTCTAATTTGCCTTTTGAAATTCCAAGATCAATGACTAATTGTCGTAATTCTTCAATATAAGCAACAGCCATTTTTGAAGTTGATATAACTGGCTTAGTTACAACTTCTACTAATGGAATGCCTGATCTATTGAAATCTAAAAGTGTACTAGTTGCAGAATCAATTCTACCTGAACCAATATGAACACTTTTTCCCGTATCTTCTTCCATATGTACTCTTTCAATTTCAACTGAATGAAGTTCCTCATCTAAAACAATTTCTAAAGACCCATTAACTCCTACAGGAAAATCAAATTGAGAAATTTGATAGTTTTTTGGCAAGTCAGGATAAAAATAGTTCTTTCTATGAAACATGCCTTCATTAGTAATTTTGCAATTTGCACCCAATGAAAGCATAACTATATATTCAATAGCTGTTTTATTTGGTACTGGTAAAGCACCTGGAAGACCTAAGCATGTTGGACAAACGCTAATATTAGGTTCATCAGTTTCAACTACTTCGCACGAACAGAACATTTTTGATTTTGTATCTAGTTCAACGTGAGTTTCCATTCCAATTGTTGCTTTAAGATTCATTATTTTCCTTTAATAAATTTGGAGAAGAATTAAATTCAACCATTTCCTCAATGGATTCTGCAAAATCAATGAGTGAATAATCTGAACAAGGCTTGCCCATTATCTGTACTGATAAGGGTAAGTTATTTTCTGATAACCCAGTTGGTATGCTTATGGCTGGTAAGCCAGCAAGATTGGCTGGAATTGTACATAAATCAGACAAATACATCTCAAGTGGATTCTTTGTTTTTTCACCAAAACCAAATGCGGGTGTAGGAGTCGTTGGTGACAAAATAAAGTCAACTTTGTCGAATGCAGTTTTAAAATCAGTGATAATTTTTGATCTCACTTTTAAAGCTCTGCCGTAATATTCATCAAAATATCCAGCGGATAAAGCATATGTTCCTAATAAAATTCTTTTTTTAACTTCTTCACCAAATCCAACCGAGCGTGTTTTATTCATCATTTCATAACTTGTCGATGCGTCTTCTCTAATACCATATCTGACTCCATCAAATCTTGATAAATTTGCAGAACATTCCGCAGGCGCAATAAGGTAATAAACTGACAACGCCATTTCAGTAAGAGGTAGAGAAATTTCAGTCACATCATGTCCTTTTTCTTTAAGTAGATTGACTACTTTGTTAACTTCATTTTGAGACTCATTTGAGACTCCTTCTTGCATAAGTTCCTTCAAAATTCCGATTTTTATTTTTTTATTATCTAGTTTTGTAAATTCAGGAGTTATTGATGTTGCGTCCTTACTGTCATATCCTTGAATTTCATTGAATATAATTCGTGTGTCATCCACTGTATTTGTAATTGGACCAATTTGATCTAGAGAAGATGCAAATGCTATCAATCCGTATCTTGAGACTGTTCCATAGGTTGGCTTGAACCCAACTACTCCACAAAATGAAGCAGGCTGCCTTATTGATCCACCTGTATCACTTCCTAATGATGCTACAGCCGAACCTGCAGAAACTACTGCTGCCGAACCTCCAGAGGATCCACCGGGCACAAAATCAGGATTCCAAGGATTCTTTGTAGGACCATAAGCGGAATTTTCTGTTGAGGAACCCATTGCAAATTCATCAAGATTCGTTTTTCCTGTAAAAATTGTTCCTGCTTTTTTTAGACTTGTGACAACCGTTGCATCATATGGTGAAACATAGTTGGAAAGCATTTTTGATGAACATGTTGTCTTATATCCATAGATATTGATATTGTCTTTTATTGCGATTGGAATTCCATCGAGTAGTCCCAAACTCTCATTTTTTGTATATCGATTATCAGACTCTTTAGACAATTTTAAACCCTCATCATAAAATAATTCTAAATGTGCATGAAGCACGGATTCTGTGTAAGAAGCTGTTTCATATACTTGTTCAAATAATTCAGATGGTTTCATTTCTTTATTCTGAAAGAGTTCATTTATCTTGGAAATTGAAGGTATTTTCTCTGCCATGTCTATTTATTCTATGGATGGAGGTACAACAAAGTGACCATCCTTCGTTTCAGGAGAATTCATCATTGCATCCTCGTGTTTCAATGATTCTTTTGATTCATCCTTTCTCAATTCCAGGACCTTACTTAAAGGATGAATGTCAATTTTTTCATCTTTTACATCAATATTTTTCAAAGCGTCAACATGTTCAAGAATTATTTGTAAATCTTTATGAAGTTTGGCTTTTTCTTCTTCACTAAGTTCTATAGAAGCAAGATTTGATATATCATCAATGTTAAAATTTTCGCTCATGTAACACTCTCAAGAAATTTATTTAATATCTCATAAGATTCTAATATTTCATTTTTAATAACAAATTCATCTGAAGTATGAGCTAGTAATGGATCACCAGGCCCAAAATTTAGTGCTGGGATGCCATCATTAGTAAATCTCGCCACGTCTGTCCATCCTTGTTTTGGAGTGACCTTTAGACCTGTAGAGTTTATAAAATCGCTGATTATATCAAGATTTTTATTTGGTAACGCTCCAACAGAAATGTCTTTTACACTTACATTTCCAAACTTTTGTAACTCATCAGTAATATATTTTTCTGCATCCTCAGCGGAGAAAGAAGGGACAAACCTAAAATTTACATTAAGAGTGATGTCAGGTGGCGTTACATTATTTGCCACCCCACCATTTATTCTTGTTACAGTTATTATCTGTTTATAAATTAAACCATCAATTTCATAATCTTTTATTTCATTCTTTAATAAAAATTCACTCAATTCTTTAAGTTTAAAAAATGGATTCTCTCCCATCCAAGGTCTTGCAGAGTGGCTTGAAACACCAGGAATGACTAATGTTGCGTTAAGTGTTCCATTGCAACCTAGTTGACACTCTAAACTACTTGGCTCCATAACAATTGCTAATTCAATAGAAAAATCTTCCTTCAATTTACTCATTAGATTGTTAAGTCCATTTTGTTCTGGAGTTCCTTCTTCTCCTGTATAAAAAACACCAACTACATTATCCCTTTCATCAAGTATGGTCTGAATCATGACTGCAACTCCAGCCTTCATATCAACAGCTCCCCGACCATAAATATTTTCTTCATCGGAATAATTTTTTTGGCTTTCATGAATAGGAACAGTATCAAGATGTCCAACTAATGCTATTTTGGGATTTGAATCAGGAATATTAACAATCAAACCCCCTTCATCTTTAAATATATTTCCTTTATATCCAGAATCCAGAAGAAAACTTTCAATAAAGTTGATTAATTCCTGTTCATCACCAGTTACTGATTCAATATCTATTAATCTTTGGGTCAATTCGTTTAGGTTCAAACGTCAACTCCAAATGTTCTTAGTGCCTCATTTAATGAAGTTTTCTCGTTCGTTGATTCTTTTCTCTGTCCAATAATTAGTGCACATTGAACTTCAAATTCTCCACTTGGAAATTTCTTTGGTCTGGTACCAGGAATTACAACAGAGTTTTCAGGGACAATTCCTTTGTGCTCAATAGGCTTTTCACCAGAAACATCAATCACTGGAGTAGAAGAAGTTATCGTAACGTTTGCGCCTATAACAGCTCCTTTACCAATTCTTACACCCTCAACAATTATTGCTCTGGATCCAATAAAAGCACCATCCTCGATAATTACTGGCATTGCAGAAGGCGGTTCTAAAACTCCTCCAATTCCAACCCCACCAGATAAATGAACATTTTTTCCAATTTGAGCACATGAACCAACTGTTGCCCAAGTATCAACCATTGTTCCAGAACCAACATAAGCTCCAATATTTACGAAACCGGGCATTACAACTACTCCAGGCTCACAAAATGCTCCATACCTCACAACTCCCGGAGGAACTACTCTAATTTTTAAATCTTCATAATTTTTCTTTGGTTCTAATTTATCAAAATAAGTGACATCGCCTGATGAAATGACTTTTAGATTTTCTATGGTGAAATAATGTAGTATTGATTTCTTTACCCATTCATTGACCAACCATTCACCATCGACTTGTTCTGCAACTCTTATCTTGCCATTATCTAATGCCTCAATAGTCTGCCTAATTGAAGTAATATCTTCACTTGAAATATTCTCAGCATCAATGTTTTCAATGTTTTCTTTTAATTTTTCAATATTCATATTGGTCTCTTTTTAGTTATTAGATAGTATTTTAATGTATGAGTAAAAACACTTACAGATTTATTATTCTTTTATTAACTGGGCTACTAATTTTTGTTATTTGGTGGGGAGTCTCATTTTCTCGAAATAACTCAGAGATTGTTGAGTTGCCACAAGTTATTGAAGATATTTATCCACTTCCAAACGATCAGGTGCCACAACAATCAAGTATCATTGTTGATGTCCCTGTAGGATATGAAATCGTACTAATTGTAGATAACTACATCATCCCAGCTCAAGAAATTTTATTTCAAGATGCAATTGGACTAGCAACTTGGAGACCAGGGCCAAATAAATCATTTGAATCGTGGACAGCTGGAAAGCATACTGTAGTTGTTCAATGGTCAAAAACAACTGGACTCCCTGATGTGGGTGAATTCAGCTGGATTTTTTATACTTACTAATTAATTCTTTAAATTTGGTTTCATCCAGAGTCTGAACACCAAGAGTTTTTGCTTTCTCTAACTTAGAACCTGGTTTTGCTCCATATATTAAGTAATCTGTATTTTTAGAAACTGAAGTTGTCACAGTGCCACCATAGCTTTCTAAAATGTCGACAACATCTTGTCTTGAATAATTATCTAACGTCCCTGTTATTACAAATGTGTTTCCAGATAAATAACTTTTTGAAGTTTTAACATCTTTTTTGAAAGCAAATCCATAATTTTTTAATTGATTTAGTAAATTAATATTTTCTTTGTTTGATTTCCAATCTTCAAGTGATTTTGAAACACTAATAGAAATTCCATGGATACTTTCAATATCAGACTCTTTTGCATTTAGAACACCGTCTATTGAATTAAAATTCTGTATTAATAATTGAGATGTACGTTTCCCAATAAATCTAATGCCTAATGCAGTCAATAATTTTTCAGGAGAAGCATTCGTGGATGATTTAATTGCATTTAAAAGGTTATTTGTTTTCTTTTTCTCCCATGAGGGTAGATCAATCAAATCTTCATATTTAAGACTGTAAATATCTTCTACATTATTAATTAGTTTGCTCTCCAACAAAGTCTCAACAGTCTCCCTACCAAGCCCATCTATCTCAAGACCTGATTTAGATCCAAAAAAGATTATCGCCTCTTTCTTTGCTAAGTTACAGGATTGTCCACCTTCACATCTAGGTACTTTTTCTTCATCAATTAACTCTATTGAAAATTTCCCACATGGACATTTCTTAGGAAGTTCCCATTTTTTTTGGCTACCATCTCTTCTATCTTTAAGTGAAGAGACAACTTCGGGTATTACATCACCTGCACGTCTTACAATAACGTAATCATTGATTCTCAAATCTTTTCTTTTTATTTCATCTGGATTATGAAGTGTTGCAAAAGAGACCTTTGCACCTCCAACATCTATTGGTTCAAGTACAGCTACTGGCGTAATTGCCCCAGTTCGACCTGTCTGTAATTTTATATCCTTAAGTATTGTTGTTTGTTCCTCTGAAGGAAATTTAAAAGCAACAGCCCATCTTGGTGATTTTGATGTATACCCTAACTCATCTTGAGCCTGAAGTGAATCAACCTTAAGAACTGCCCCATCAATTTGGTAAGAATATTTTGATCTTGACTCTTTAATTAATTCAACACTTTTTTCAATATCTTTTTGACTGTGTGAAATATCAATCTTGTTTGTCTCAAAACCTAGTTCATTCATCAAACTGTTGTTTTTGGAATGAAAATTATTTTTGTTTTCTTGCTCGTAAATTATTAGTTGATATGCGAGAAGTCTTAGGTCTCGATTAGATGTTATTGAAGCATCTTTTTGTCTGAGTGAGCCTGCAGCAGCATTTCTTGAATTAATAAATGTACTAGTTCCCTCTTTTCTTATTCTTGAAAGAGATTTTTTTTCATTATCAGATAACTTGTTTTTATCTTTTAGTTTCAACTTTTCAATTTCAAGTGAGTCTTTAAGTCGCTGCGCATTCAACTTATCAAAACTTTTTACTGGCATGTAAACTTCGCCTCTTATTTCTACTGTGCCTTTGATCTCTTTTTTTAAACGGAGAGGGATGTTTCTGATTGTTTTTACATTGTGAGTTACATCCTCCCCAACTATTCCATCTCCTCTGGTTAATCCTCGCTTTAAAAGACTATCTTGATAAATTAGTGAAATTGCTAAACCATCAATTTTTGGCTCAACAGTAACTGGGAATACTGGATTTTCAGTTATCTTTTCTAATCTTTCAAACCATTTCTTTAAATCTTCACTATTTTCTATATTGTCTAAACTGTACATTCTTCTTTGATGTTCCACTGGTTCAAACGCATCACTTGGAGTTTCTGTAACTCTTTGAGTTGGTGAATCTTCCATTAATAATTCAGGATGATCCTGTTCAATTAATTTCAGAGAATTAAATAATTTATCGTATTCTCCATCTGACATGATTGGATCATTTAGTACATAATATGCATGTTCTGCGTTTGTTAACTGGTCAATAATTTCTCGAACATTTTTCTTGTTCATCCAATATTCTCCAAAACTTTACTGCTTATTCTTCCACCACACACAACTTTTGTACCATTGTAAATAACACCAAATTGACCAGGGGCAACAC
>LUMC01000168.1_pt1 | contig 17618 bp, 17 predicted proteins | sample 729671 | NCBI WGS metagenome assembly LUMC01 (sample SAMN03860273, study PRJNA289734) | marine metagenome | biome: seawater column; feature: ocean; material: water; isolation source: Red Sea water column Station 91 - depth 10m | place: Saudi Arabia: Red Sea | collected 2011-10-15 | depth 10 m | reverse complement strand
TCAGCAGCCATGGGAATTGCGGATAAATTTAATCTCTTAAAAGTTTTTAAATATGAAAGAAAAAATTTATTGTACGAAAATATTGCATCATCATCTGTTAAATCAAAAGAGTAGGCATCCTTCATATAAAATTCTCTACATCTCATAATTCCAAATCTTGGTCTTAACTCATCTCTAAATTTCCATTGAATATGATATAATAATTGAGGTAAAGATTTATATGATTTAAAGGAAGATCTAAAAATTTCTGTCACAAGTTCCTCATTAGTTGGACCATATAACATTTCTCTATTTTGACGATCCTTAATTCTTAACATTTCTTCACCATAATCTTCATATCGTCCACTTTCCTTCCAAATTTCGGATGATTGAATTGTGGGCATTAATATTTCTTGAACACCAACACGGTCTTGTTCTTCTCTAACTATTTGTTCTATTTTTTTCATGACTTTAAATCCAAGCGGTAACCAAGAATAAATTCCAGCAGAGGACTGTTTAATCATGCCTACTCTTAACATTAACTGGTGTGATTTAATTTTAGCCTCAGATGGATTATTTTTTAGTATCGGAATAAATGATTTTGAAAAAAACATTAATTTAAAAAGTTACGTAAATTTAAAATTTCATTAATTACTAATAGATATATAACTATAAAAATACCAGACGTAATTAAAGTACAATAAATTATTTTTTTAGTTATTTTTGGATTTTCTGGGGCCCCAGGGTCAACTCCCTCTATATTTCCCTTTTTTTCACGATTAACATCTATAGGTAGAATGGCAAAAAAAACTATCCACCACAAGCACACATATACAACTATTGAGCCTGTAATACTCAATTAAATCCTCACTAAATTTATATTTGTGTAAGGTCTTTTTCCTAATTTTTCTTTTGTGTACTTTCTACAAGTTATTTTAAGAGCATCAATTAAATTTGATTCTTGCTTTTTATTATTTAAAGAAAAAGTTTTTGCTGTTTTTTCAATTTCCTCTTCAAGATTAAATGTAAATTCATCTTTTTCGTATATAGGTAAACCTCTAAAAGTTAATAAAGGTTTGTTATGAATATTACCATTTGGAGTGATTACTAATGTTGCTTCTATTAATCCGTTGGTAGATAAATTTTTTCTCTCTTTGATAGATTGAGCATCTTCTTCAACACTTATAGAACCATCTACGTAAAGTCTTCCACTTGGAGCTTTATCATATACTTCAGGTTTATCACCTGGATAAATTCTAACTATATCACCATTTTCTACTCTAACAGGATATGGGACTTGCATTTCTTTAGCAAAATTTATGTGTTCAATCATATGTCTATGTTCACCATGAACAGGTATGACTGATCTTGGTTTTATCCAGTCATACATATCCTTTAAATCTTCTCTATTTGGATGTCCTGATACATGAATAAATTCACTATCTTCAGAAATTACTTCTATACCTTCTCTAACTAATTGATTGTGAAGTTTGTATAATTTTTTTTCATTACCTGGAATAATTTTTGAAGAAAATATAACTGCGTCCCCTCTCTCAACAAAAACATCTGGATGTCTTTTCTTTAATCTTTCCATTATCTTTAGCATATTTTTTCTTACATCGAGCTCAGATCCTGCTCTTCCTGCACTAAATACGTTTGTTGAGTCACATATCATTGTCAAAACACCTTCTTCACCAATTTCCTTTAATCTTTTTGAATTCATATTGTCTCCAGTTAATGGATCTGGATCACACTTCCAATCACCAGTGTGTAATATATTTCCAACAGGTGTTTCAATTTTTAGTCCATTAGGTTCTAGTATAGAATGTGTTAATGTAACAAATTCTATTTTAAAAGGACTTAAATCTACAATGCTATTTAATTGAACAACTTCTAGATATCCTGTTACATCAATTTTTTTTTCCTTAAATTTTTCTGAAATTAACACTGATGTAAATGGAGTAGCAAATATTTTACATTTTAGTTTTGGCCATATATGAGCAATTGCACCAATATGATCTTCATGTGCATGAGTTAGAACAATACCTAATAAGTCATCTTTTTTATCAACAATAAATCCAGGGTCAGGATATATTAAATCAACTCCAGGAATTGCATCATCTGCAAAAGTAACTCCTATATCTACAATTATCCATTTTCTATTATCTGGATTTCCATAGGCGAATAAATTCATATTCATCCCAATTTCTCCAGATCCCCCTAAAGGGCAAAAAATTAATTCTTCTTTCATTTATTTAAATACATAGCAGCCTTTAAAACTCCATCAGTAGTTAAATTAGACTTTATTTTTACTCTTAGTTTTAAAGAATTTTTAAACATTTTTGCTAGTCCACCAGTAAATATTATTTTATATTTTTTTTTGGTTTGTTTAATAATGGAATGAATTATATTGTCAATCAGACCAGAATAACCGAAGAAAAATCCTGAATTAATTGCACTTATAGTATTTTTACCTACAACATTATTTGATTTTTTAAATTTTACATTAGGTATTAAAAATGCTTTTTTTGATAAATTTTCTAATGATAGATTTATTCCAGGAGCAATTGTATTAAAATATAATTTAAAATAATTTTTAATTTTCTTGTAACAGTTAGGAACAACGGAGCAGAATAAAATTTGTTTTAATTTTTTATCATATTTTCTCAAAACATTTAAATTTTTTCTTAAATATTTTAAATTGACTTTATTTGTAGATAGTCTGATTTTTTTGAGAATGTTTTTATTTTTGTAAACACAGATTTTTATATCTGTATTTCCAATATCTCCAATAATGTAAAAATTAGGCATAATAAGAATATTTTTTTTCGAAGTTATTTTTTATAAAATTTATAATTTTAGATTTATTAATTTTATTATTATATTTATTTATATAAGTAGTTTCATATTCTTTTATTGTTGGACTACTTTTTATATTAATACCTACTCCAATAATTAGAAATTTAATTTCATTATAATAAATTATTTCTTGAAGAATTCCGCATACCTTTTTATTCATTATTTTTAAATCATTTGGTAGTTTAATATTGATTTTATATGGAACAATATTTTTTAAAATATTTTTTATTATTTTAAGATTTGAAAATGTAATTTTTTTTAAATTTAAACTTTTGCTAATAGGAAAAAAAATTGAAATAAAAAGATTTCCTCTTCTAGAAACCCATTTTTTTCCCCTTTGTCCTTTTCCATTAGTCTGGATATCGCTAGTAACTATACCTTGTTTTATGTTTTGTTTGATTAATCTTATTGCTGTATCATTAGTGCTTTTGACACCCTTATAAGAATATATTTTGAGTTTCATTAATTAATGTTTATTTGTGAAATTATATCTACTATTCCACTTGGATATATAAAGTAAGCAAGAATGAAAAAAGTTGATGCTACTAGTGTAAATTTTAAACCTAAATTATGTTTCGATTCAAATTTTTCTTTTTCTGGATCGAAATATATAATTTTGATTATTCTTAGATAATAAAAAGCAGCGATTACTGTTGCTAGCAGTCCAACTATTGCTAAAAAATACATTTTTTCATTTATTACAGCCACAAAAATATAGAATTTTGCAAAAAAACCAGCTAGTGGTGGTATTCCCGCTAAAGAGAATAGCACAACAAGCAATGATAATGACAATAACGGATGATTTTTTGAAAGACCCGATAAATCATCTATGTTCTCATAATATTCATCGTTTCGCTTAAGCATAAACAAACAACTAAAAAAAGCTAAATTCATGACAAGATAAATTGTTATATATGTAATAGAGCTCTGCACACCTTGCGTTGTACCTGTAGATAAACCTGCAAGAGCGTATCCCATATGACTAATTGAGCTGTAGGCTATTAGTCTTTTTAGATTTTTTTGACCAATTGCTGCTACTGCTCCGAATACCATTGATGCAATAGACAAAAATATAATTATCATTTGCCACTGATCACCTAATTCATAAAAAGGAATGTATAGAAATCTAATAAATACGGTTAATGCAGCAATTTTTGGAAGTAATGCGAAAAAGACTGTTACAGATGTTGGTGAACCTTGATAAACATCAGGTGCCCACATATGGAAAGGAACAGCAGAAATTTTAAAAGCTAATCCAACTAAAATAAATACTATTCCAAAAGTTAATCCGTATTCTATTTCTTTTGTATTAACCATAATTTGATTAAAATTAGTCGTTTCTGAAAAACCATAAATAAGTGAACACCCATATAATAAAAGTCCAGATGAAAGAGCACTTAAAACAAAATATTTTAATCCAGATTCTGTTGATAGTAAATTATCTCTATTAAATGATGCTAACACATATAATGCTAATGATTGCAATTCTAATCCCATGTAAAAAACAATAAGATCATTTGAACTAATCATCACCATCATGCCTAAGATTGAGCATAAAATAAGAATTGGATATTCAATTTTGCTAATTTTACTAATCTGAATGTATTTTGATGATGACAGCATTACAAAAATCCCAGACAAAATTAAAAGAATTTTCATAAATCTAGCTAAACTATCTATATTGTAACTATTATTGAATAATGATGATTGAATTTGTGTGTCTAAATTAATTATTAAAGCTAAAGCAGCAACTAAACTTACTGTTGTTAAATTATAAACTAGTTGAGAACTATTTTTCTTAAATACCCCAAATATTAATAAAAACATAATCATTATTGATATAAATAACTCTGGAATTATAAGTTGTAGATTTTCCATTAATCGCCTAATGCTAATTTATTAATCTTGTCTAAATCATTCATATCTATCATGTTTGCAACTGATACCTCTATAGAGTTAATCAAAGGTTCTGGATAAAAACCAAAAAATATAATCGGTAATACTAAAAGCCATAATGTAACAATTTCAAATCTTTTTAAATCAACCATTTTTTTTACATCTTCATTAATTAATTTTCCAAAGATAATTCTCTTATATAACCAAAGCATATATGCCGCCCCCAAGATCACTCCTAGACTTGCAATCGTTGCTACTAGTATATTCTTTTTAAATGCACCCATTAAAACTAAAAATTCACCAATAAAACCACTTGTTCCAGGTAATCCAAGAGCTCCTAAAGTAAAAACCATAAAAACTATTGCGTACTTTGGCATTATAGAAACTAAGCCTCCATATCTATTTATAAGTCTTGTATGAAGTCTATCGTAAACAACTCCAACACATAAAAATAGTGCTGCAGATACCAAACCATGACTTATCATTTGGAAAATACTTCCTTCTATTCCTTGCTGTGTCATTGTGAAAATACCTAGTGTTACAAATCCCATATGAGCTACGGACGAATAAGCTATTAGTTTTTTCATATCTTCCTGCATTAAGGCTACTAGTGATGTATAAATAATCGCTATCAAACTAAGTGTGTAAACTAAAGGAACAAAATATAATGAAGCATCTGGAAACAAACCTAGAGAAAACCTTATAAATCCATATCCAGCCATTTTTAAAAGTATTGCAGCTAGTAAAACTGAACCAGCAGTTGGTGCCTCTACATGAGCATCTGGTAACCATGTATGCACTGGCCACATTGGTGTTTTAACAGCAAAGGAACTAAAAAATGCTAGCCATAATAAATTTTGGTACTTAGCGTCGATACCCAATTCATATAACTTAATGACATCAGTTGTACCAGTTATCCAATATATTGATATAATAGCAACCAGCATTAAAACTGAACCTAGCAAAGTATATAAAAAGAATTTAAATGCTGAATAAACTCTTCTTTCTCCACCCCATATACCAATAATTAAAAACATTGGAATAAGACCAGCCTCAAAAAATAAATAAAATACAACTAAGTCCAACGAGCAAAAGACACCAATCATAAATGTTTCAAGTATCAAGATTGCTATTAAAAAATCTTTTAATCTATTTTTGATAGTTGCATTTACAGTTATTACACAAATTGGAGTAATGAATGTTGTAAGTAAAATAAATAAAATTGATATCCCGTCTACTCCAACTTTGTAATTAACAAATCCTGAAATCCATTCTCTTTCTTCAACAAACTGAAAGTCAACTATAGATTTATCAAAAACAATCCATAAATATAAAGACAAGAAAAAATTAGCTAAAGTTATAAAAAGGGCAACATATTTGCTACTTTGATATTGAGAATTAGACGATCTAACAAAAAAAATAAATAAAGCTCCTATTGTTGGAAGTAAAATTAATGATGATAGAATTGGAAAATTCATATTATTTTACTATTAATAAAGTTAATAGAATTGAAAAACCTAGAAGCATTATAAAGGCATACTGATAAATATAACCTGATTGAAACTTTACTGCTTTAAAAGAAAAAAGTTTTACTAAATTTGAAATTCCATCTGGTCCAAATTTATCGATTATTAATCCATCAATTTTTTTCCAAAGAAATATTCCAAAACTTTTTGAAGGTTTAATAAAAATTTGATCATACAATTCGTCAAAATACCATTTTTTTTGGAGAAAAATGTAAACTGGCATGTTAATGGAAACTATTTCATTTACAATTTTAGTATTTTTAACAAATAGATAATATGACAATGGAATTGTTAAAACTACTAATGTAGGAGTTAGAAACAAAAACCAAGTTGGAGGATGTTCTTTTCCTAATGGTTCTAGAAATTTTATAGACTCTCCCCAAAAGTTGTACATTGTATCATGACCTATAAATAATTCTTTAAATAAAAATCCTGAAAAAACAGCACCGACTGCTAATAACACCAAAGGTAACATCATACTTAATGGAGACTCGTGCATTGTATCAATACTAAGATCTTTATTTTTGTAATCTCCATGAAAAGTTTTAAATATTAATCTCCATGAGTATATAGAAGTCATTACAGCAGTTAATACACCTATACCAGCAGCATAAATTCCAAATTTTGTTTCACTTATATAAGCAAATTCAATTATTGCATCTTTAGAATAAAAACCTGATAAGAAAGGAAATCCTGTTAAAGCTAAAGTACCAACAACCATTAATGCATAAGTGTAGGGTAATTTTTTAAATACTCCCCCCATCTTAGTAACATCTTGTTCATCTTTAAATGAATGAATTACTGATCCAGAGCCTAAGAAAAGTAGAGCTTTAAAAAAAGCATGTGTAAATAAATGAAACATTGCAACATTATATGCACCTACACCTGCTGCAAAAAACATGTATCCCAATTGACTACATGTTGAATAAGCGATAATTTTTTTTATATCTGTTTGCACTAATGCAACTGTAGCTGCAAAAAAAGCTGTGGTCATTCCAACTAATGTGATTACAGACAAAGCTAATTCTGAGTACTCATAAATTGGAGAACATCTAACTACTAAAAAAACTCCTGCAGTTACCATTGTGGCTGCATGAATTAATGCGGATACTGGTGTTGGACCTTCCATAGCATCTGGTAACCATGTATGAAGCAAAAATTGAGCTGACTTTCCCATTGCTCCAATAAAAAGTAATAAACAAATTAAATCTATTGTATTAAATTCAAAAGATAGAAAATTTATTTTTTGATCTATAATTTCAGGTATTTTAAGAAAAACTTCGTCGTAATTTACTGTGCCAAAAATATAAAATATTAAAAAAATACCTAATGCAAAACCAAAGTCCCCAACTCTATTTACTATAAAAGCCTTAATAGCAGCAGCATTAGCAGTTTCTTTTTTATACCAAAAACCAATTAAAAAGTACGAGCAAAGACCAACTCCTTCCCATCCGAAAAATAATTGCAAAAAATTATCTGATGTTACTAAGGTTAACATAGCGAATGTAAATAATGATAGATAGGACATGAATCTTGGTTTATGTGGGTCATGAGACATGTAACCAACAGAATAGATATGAACTAAGGATGAAACTAGAGTAACTACAACTAACATTACTGCAGAAAGAGCATCAACTTTAATTGACCAATTTACATTTAAAGATCCTGAATTTATCCAAGTTGCGATAATTGCATTATGCTCATATCCTGATGAAACAACTTTAAAAAATATGAACAAAGATAATAATGCCGAAATAGAAACCAAAATACACGTGATTAATTGCGATAATCTATCACCAATGGTTTTGCCAAAGAAACCCGATATGATTGAACCTATCAAAGGTAAAAATAATATTAAGTATTCCATTTACCCTTTCAATCTGTCGATTTCTTCAACTCTTATTGTTCCAGAATTTCTGTAGTAAACTACAATAATTGCAAGTCCTATTGCGGCCTCAGCTGCAGCCACTGTTAATATGAATAATGTGAAAACCTGGCCACTCAGATCGTTAATAAAAATAGAAAAAGATACTAAATTTATATTTACAGCTAAAAGTATTAATTCAATACTCATCAATATAACAATAATATTTTTTCTATTTAGAAAAATACCCACAATACCAATTGTGAATATAATAGCAGCGAGAGTTAAGTAATGTCCAAGACCAATACTAAGCATCTATTTTAACTCCTTTATTATTTTCAACATCAACTAATTCAATACCATCTTTTCTATCTCTAGATATTTGTTTGAAATAACTTTGTCTTTTTACTCCAGATCTTTGTCTGAAGGTCAATACAATTGCTCCGATCATGGCTACCAATAAAACCATTCCAGATAATTGAAACAAATGAATATAATCAGTATATATAACGCTTCCTAAAGATTGAGTATTTGTTAAGTCAGTATTTATTTCAATCGCAATTGAATCTAACAAATCTGGTTTATATTTCCATCCACCTATAACAATAATTAATTCAAAAAATATAATTATACTTACTAATAGACCAACTGGAATATGGGAACTTCTTCCACTAGAATTAAACCATTCATTTTTTTGTTGAGCCACATTTAACATCATAACCACAAATAAAAATAATACTGCCACTGCTCCAACGTACACAATAAGCATTATCATTCCTAAAAATTCGGCACCAATCATGATGAATAGGCAAGAAATACTAATAAAGTCCAATATTAAAAAAAAAACTGAGTTAACTGTGTTTTTCGAAACAGTTACCATAATTGCAGAGACAATTGCAATCAGTGAAAATATATAAAAGACTATTGCGTGAGCAATCATTGATTATCTGTGGGAGCTATCAGCATTAATATTTGCTGCTAAAATATTCTCCCATCTATCTCCATTCTCTAACAACTTTTCTTTGTTATAGTAAAGTTCTTCTCTTGTTTCTGTAGCAAATTCAAAATTTGGACCTTGCACAATCGCATCAACTGGACAAGATTGTTCGCACAAACCACAATAAATACATTTTAACATATCAATATCATAACGAGTAGTTTTTCTACTTCCATCTTCTCTCTCGCTAGACTCTATTGTTATAGCCTGAGCAGGACAAACAGCTTCACATAGTTTACAAGCAATACATCTCTCCTCACCATTTGGATATCTTCTTAGCGCATGTTCTCCTCTTGCTCTAGGACTAATTGAACCTTTTTCAAATGGATAATTAATTGTTTTTTTTGGTTTAAATATTTCTTTTATTGCCATGATTAATCCTGTTAAAAAATCAATCATAAAAATTGTTTTGAAAAATCTTATTAAGCTCATTCTAATTACCCGGTAATAAATCAAAATACATTAAAAAACTTGCAGTTAATACTACATAAATTAATGAAAATGGTAGAAAAATTTTCCATCCAAGTTTCATTAATTGATCATACCTATATCTAGGTACTATTGCTTTTATCAAAGCAAATAAGATAAATAAAAAGAGTATTTTTAAGATTAACCATATTGGAGCCGGAATAACGTTAAATGGAAATAAATCTATGGGAGATAACCAGCCACCAAGAAATAAAATAGATCCCATTGCACACATAAGTAAAATGTTAGCATACTCCCCTAACCAAAACATTGCATACATCATTCCAGAGTATTCTGTCTGGTAACCTGCAACTAACTCTGCTTCAGCTTCGGGCAAATCAAAAGGTGGTCTGTTCGTTTCTGCTAAGGCTGAAATAAAAAATATTATAAACATTGGGAATAGAGGTATTACAAACCATAAATCTTTTTGAGCTAAAACGATGTCACTTAGATTTAATGAACCTACACAAAGTAATACATTTATAATTATTACACCTATGGAAACTTCATAAGAAACCATTTGAGCAGCTGATCTAATTGCTCCTAGAAAAGGATACTTTGAATTAGATGCCCATCCACCCATAATTATTCCATAAACACCTAAAGATGAAACTGCAAAAAGATATAAAATACCGACATTGATATCTGCTAGTACAAATGTTTCACTAAAAGGAATTACCGCCCAAGCAATTAAAGCCAAAGTCATTGTAACTATTGGGGCTAATATAAATATAACTTTATTTGAGCTTGCTGGAATGATTATTTCTTTAAAAATGTATTTTAATGCGTCAGCTAATGTTTGAAATAATCCAAATGGACCAACAACGTTAGGACCTCTTCTTTTTTGAACAAATGCCCATACTCTTCTATCTAACCAAACAATCATTGCAACAGATACTAAAACTGGGATCAATAGAAACAGAATTCTATAAATTTGTTCAAAAAATATAAATAGTTCAGCCATTAATTATCGGTTCCAGTTTTTGGTAAACTCATTCTAATATTTTTACACTCTGACATTGTTTTTGATGCTCTTGCTATTACATTGGAGTGATAATAATCAATCTCTTCAGTAATAATTTTTTCTGATTTAAAATTATATTCAGGCACCTCAAAATCAGCTTCATTTTTATTATTAAGATTTAAATAATTTATTAATGAATCGATAAGTTGATTTTTATCTTTATATAAATTTTTTCTCTTAATGAATGAGGACAATTCATTTATTATTTGCCAATCCTCTTTCGCTTCACCTGGTGGATATGATGCCTTGTAGGCTTTTTGTAATTTTCCTTCTAAGTTTGTAAAATAACCATCTTGTTCTGTGTAAGTAGCACCAGGCAAAATTACATCAGCAATACTTGCACCTTTATCACCGTGACTACCTATATATATTATAAATTCATTTTTTTTCTCAAAATTTAAATTATCTTGGCCAAATAAAATTAAAATTTCAAAGTTATTGTTTTCTAATTTATCCAATATTTCGTAGCTAGAATTTTTTGACAATACATTTAAGTCATATGAGCCTACTGTGGATGAATTTTTTGATAATATATTTAATGCATTCCAATCATCAGAAATTTTATTATTTACTAATAGATAATTTTTGAATTCTTCAAAAATATAAGGTGCCGACTTAAGTTTAAGGACTGATTGTCCAAAAATTACACACGGATATTTCGATTTTTTAATTTTTTCTGAAATTTCATGCTTATTATCAATAATATCTTTTATAGTGTCGGTGTTATTTGCTATAACTTGGTAAGGATAAGTTAAATCACCAACATCACCTAAAGATATAATTTCGGTCTTATTTTTTAAATAATTTTTTCTAATTCGTGAGTTTAATATTGTTGCTTCAAATCTTGGATTTGTACCTATTAGAATTATTAAATCGCTTTTTTCTATTCCTTCAATGGAACTGTTAAATAGATAATTACTTCTTACATTTGTATTAATATATAATTTTTCATATCTAGATTCCAAATTTTCAGACTTAATCGTTTTTTCAAAAAAATCTTTTGCTGCATAAGTAGTTTCCATATTTGTCATATCACCTATAAATCCAGCAATTTTTTCAGACTTTGTTTTTGAAATTCTTTCAGATACAGCTTTAAAAGCTTCATCCCAACTTGATGGCTTTAATTTATTATTAATCTTTACATAAGGTGTATCTAATCTTTGATTTTTTAATCCATCACATGCATATCTGGTTTTATCTGATATCCATTCTTCATTTATTTCTTCATTAATTCTTGGCAGAACTCTCTTGACTTCCCATCCGTATGTATCCACTCTTATATTTGATCCAACAGCATCCATCACATCAATTGTCTCAGTTTTTTTTAGTTCCCATGGTCTAGCTTCGAAGACATAAGGCTTTGATGTAAGTGCACCGACAGGACATAAATCAATAACATTAGCTGAGAGTTCAGACTCCATTGCCTTTTCCAAATAAGTAGTAATTTGCATATTCTCACCTCTACCGATTGCTCCAAGCTCAGGAACTCCAGCAACTTCGGTTGCAAATCTAATACATCTTGTACAATGAATGCATCTTGTCATTTGAGTTTTAATTAGTGGACCCATATATTTTTCGGGTACATATCTTTTATTTTCTTTAAATCTTGATTTATCAATTCCGTAATACATAGATTGATCTTGTAAATCACATTCCCCACCTTGATCACATACTGGACAATCAAGTGGATGGTTTGCTAGTAAAAATTCCATTACACCTTTTCTTGCTTTTTTCACAACACATTCTACAATTTCCAGCTATTGATAATTTTTCGTGATAACAGAACCTTGGTATCTCTGCTCCAGCTTGTTCGCAAGCTTGCAATACTGTAGTTCCTTCTTCTACCTCGACATCAATATCATTTACTTTAAGTTTAAGCATTTTCTTTTTCTAATAAATGTTGATCAACTAAATAAGGTATATCTTTTTGTTTTTTCACAATTGGATCAAACTTGTTTCTTTCAATTATTTCATCTTTAAAATTTCTGATCAATCCTTGAACAGGCCATGAAGATCCTTCTCCAAAAGCACAAATTGTATGACCTTCAATTTGTTTTGTCACATCTAATAACATATCTACTTCATCTCTTGTTGCTTCGCCTTTGGCCATTCTCTCTAACATTCTCCACATCCAACCAGAACCTTCTCTGCATGGTGTACATTGACCACAACTCTCGTGTTTATAAAATCTTGCTATTCTAGCCATACACTTAATAATGTCTTGATCTTTATTTATAACCACAATACCAGCTGTTCCTAAACCAGTTTTATTCTCAACACATGCATCAAAGTCCATTTTAATTGTTTCACATGTTTCTTTTGGAAGTAATGGCATTGATGAACCACCAGGTATAACTGCTTTTAGATTATCCCATCCACCTATTACTCCACCTGCATGTTTTTCAATTAATTCTTTTAATGGAATTCCCATTTCTTCTTCTACGTTGCAGGGATTATTTACATTTCCTGAAATACAATATATTTTAGAACCAGTATTTTTTGGTCTACCGAGTGATGAAAACCATTTTCCACCTCTTCTAAGTATAGTTGGTACCACTGAAATTGTTTCAACATTGTTTATTATTGTCGGGCAACCATAAAGACCTATTAAAGCTGGAAATGGAGGTTTCAATCTTGGTTGACCTTTTTTTCCTTCAATACTCTCGAGCAAAGCAGTTTCCTCACCACAGATATAAGCACCAGCACCATAATGAATATATATATCTAATTCCCAATCAGTCCCTGCAGAATTTTTTCCTAAGAGACCATCCTTGTACGCTTCATCGATAGCTGTTTGAAGCTTTTGTCCTTCATTAAAATATTCTCCTCTTATATAAATATAGCACTTGTGTGCATTAACTGCGTAAGATGCAATTAAGCAGCCTTCTATTAATTTATGAGGTTCAAATCTTAGAATATCTCTATCTTTACATGTGCCAGGTTCAGACTCATCGGCATTAATTACTAAATAATGTGGTCTTGATCCAACTTCTTTTGGGGCAAAAGACCATTTCAATCCTGTAGGAAATCCAGCACCGCCTCTTCCTCTAAGTTCTGATGTTTTAATTTCATTAATTATCCATTCTCTTCCTTTGCCGCAAATTTCTTTTGTATCCTTCCAGTCTCCCCTTTGTTTTGCAGATGCTAAATCAGCACCAAAATCATTGTATAAATTTTGAAAAATTCTATCCTTATCTTCAAGCATTTTTATTACCTATTAATGTTTTTCTAGTATTTTCTGGTTCAGAACTTAATCTGCCTCTATATGATCCTGGTTGAGGAACTTCATCATTACTTATTTTATCAATTATTTGCTCAAGTTTTGTTGGATCTAAATCCTCATAATAGTCCTCATTTAATTGAAGCATTGGAGCATTCACGCAAGCACCTAAACATTCTACTTCTAACCAAGAAGTTTTTCCATCCTCTGATAAACAATTTTCTTCCTCAGAAATTTTTCGTTTACAAACATCTACTAAATTATACGCACCCCTTAACATACATGGGGTTGTAGTACATACTTGAAAGAAATATTTACCAACTGGAGTTAAATTATACATGCTATAAAATGTAGCTACCTCATATACTTTTATGTATGGCATATCTAAATACTTTGCTATGTATTTCATTGCACTTAAAGGTATCCAATTATCATTTTGTTTTTGTGCTAAGTACAATAAAGCCATAACCGCACTTTGTTGTTTTCCAGAAGGATAATTTTTAATAATACTATCAGCAGTTTCTTTGTTTTTTTTACTAAACTCAAATTTTTCAGGTTGTACTTTTGATATTTTTTTAACAGCCATTATCTATCTACCTCTCCAAAAACAATATCCATTGAACCTAAAACTGCAGGAACATCAGCTAACATATGACCTTTAATTAAGTAATCCATCGCTTGCAAATGAGAAAATCCTGGAGCTCTAATTTTGCATTTGTAAGGTTTGCTTGAACCATCAGAAATTAAGTAAACACCAAATTCTCCTTTAGGAGCCTCTACAGCTGTATATATTTCGTCTTTATCAACCCTATAACCTTCAGTATATAACTTGAAATGATGGATCAATGCTTCCATAGATTGTTTTATTTCTTTTTTTGGTGGTGGACTGATTTTTCCATCATCAGTTTTAATTGGTCCTACAGGTAAATTTGCCAAGCATTGATTTATTATATTTACACTTTCTTTCATTTCTTCAATTCTGCATAGGTATCTGTCGTAACAATCACCATTTTTTCCTACTGGAATTTTGAATTCGAATTGTTCATAACAATCGTAAGGCTGGGATTTTCTTAAATCCCATGGAACACCAGATCCTCTCAACATAACACCAGAAAAAGAATAATCGAGAGCATCTTGTTTTGATACTACTCCTATATCAACGTTCCTTTGCTTAAATATTCGGTTATCAGTTAAAAGTAATTCTAAATCATTTATTATTTTTGGAAATCTTTCACAAAATTTTCCGATCTCTTTATCTAATCCTTTTGGTAGATCTTGATGTACTCCTCCAGCTCTAAAATAATTAGCATGCAATCTAGAACCAGAAACTTTTTCATAAAAACCCATTAATATTTCTCTTTCTTCAAATCCCCATAAAGTCGGAGTTAATGCACCAACATCCATTGCTTGTGTTGTAACATTTAAAATATGACTAAGTATTCTTCCAATCTCACAAAACATTACTCTTATGTATTGAGCTCTTATCGGAACTTCTATTTTTAAAATTTTTTCAATTGCTAAAGCAAAAGCGTGCTCTTGGTTCATTGGTGCAACATAATCTAGTCGATCAAAATACGGAACAGCTTGGGTATAAGTTTTATTTTCAATTAATTTTTCTGTACCTCTATGCAATAAACCAATATGTGGATCTGCTTTTTCAACAATTTCACCATCTAACTGCAATATTAATCGTAAAACTCCATGAGCTGCTGGATGTTGAGGTCCAAAATTTAGATTCAAAGTTTTAGTTTCTTTTGCCATTATTCTTTAGTTTGTTCTTTTATATACTTGGTTCCTTCCCAAGGACTTTCATAATCAAAGTTTCTATAATTTTGCTCTAATTTTACTGGTTCATAAATAACTTTTTTTGTTTCATGACTGTATCTAACTTCATTATGACCTGTTAAAGGAAAATCTTTTCTTAATGGATGTCCTTCAAAACCATAATCTGTAAGTATTCTTCTCAAGTCTGGGTGATCTTTAAAATCAATTCCATACATGTCAAATACTTCTCTTTCCATCCAATTTGCAGCAGGAAATATAGATGTTATTGAACCAACAATTTCTTTTTCTTTTACATCTATCTCTATGATAATTCTTTGATTAAATTCATGACTTAATAATAGATAAACTAATTTAAATCTAATTTCATTTTCAGGAAAATCTACAGCTGTGATATCTATCAATTGTCTAAATTTAGTTTTTGAATTTGTTTTTAAGAATAAAATAACTTCTGTTAAGTCCGTTTCATCAATTTTTAGGTAAATTTGATTATGTTTGATTAAAGAACTTTTTATTTTAGTATTTAGTTCTGAATTCAAAATTTTTTCTAAATCCTGGATGTTTTGCATTTTTTATCTTTCCAGAGAACCTTTGTTCCTGATTTTCTTTTGAAGTTGCATTATCCCATATAAAAGTGCTTCAGCAGAAGGAGGGCACCCAGGAACATATACATCAACTGGTACAATACGATCACATCCTCTTACTACAGAATAAGAGTAATGATAATATCCCCCACCATTTGCGCAACTTCCCATGGAAATTACATATCTTGGTTCTGGCATCTGGTCATAAACTTTTCTTAGTGCTGGAGCCATTTTGTTTGTAAGAGTTCCAGCAACAATCATAACATCTGATTGTCTAGGTGAAGCTCTAGGGGCAGCACCAAATCTTTCTAAATCATATCTTGGCATTGAAGTTTGCATCATTTCGACTGCACAACATGCAAGACCAAAAGTCATCCAATGTAATGATCCAGTTCTAGCCCAGTTAACTAGATTATCTAGTGATGTTGTTATAAAACCATTATCACTAAAATCTTGTGCTAATTGTTTAAATTCTTCTGGAATATTTTTTTTTCTTTCTTCTAAATTCATTTTATTCCCAGTCTAATGCTCCTTTTTTCCATTCATAAATAAACCCAATAGTAAGAATAAATAAGAAGATCATCATTGAAGTAAATCCGAATATTCCGATTTTGCCTAGAGATATTGCCCAAGGGAATAGAAAAGCGATTTCTAAATCAAAAATAATAAATAATATTGCAACAAGATAAAATCTAACATCAAATTCCATTCTAGAGTCATTAAATGGTTCAAATCCACACTCGTATGCTGATAATTTTTCTGGATCAGGATTTTTTGGAGATGCTAAATAATTGACTGCCACAAATGCTACACTTAATACAAGTGCAACTAGTAAACACCTTTTAGATCAACTAAAAGAGCAGATAGGTCACATTTTAAGGCTCTATTTTATTCATTTATTTGATGGCGGGAGTGAAGGGACTCGAACCCTCGACCTATCGCGTGACAGGCGATCGCTCTAACCAACTGAGCTACACCCCCGTGTTCTGGTGGGCAGTAAAGGACTCGAACCTTTGACCCCCTCGGTGTAAACGAGATGCTCTACCAACTGAGCTAACCGCCCAAAACATGGTACTATTACATCAAGGTTATTATAATGTAAATTGTTTATTACTGAATACTAGCTTGAGATTTATCGTCTTTTTTAGTTTCAGTTAATTTATCTACTTCAGTCCACTCTGTAGGCTTCAATTCTTTAGTTAAAGCTATTTTAATTACTTCATCAGCAGTTTCTACTGGAACTATTTCAATATCATCTTTCACTTTTTTTGGTACATCAACTAAATCTTTTTCATTCTCTTTAGGTATCAAAACTTTTTTAACACCAGCTCTATGAGCTGCTAATAGTTTTTCTTTAAGTCCACCAATAGGTAATACTTGACCTGTAATTGTTACCTCTCCAGTCATAGCAATTTCTCT
>LUMC01000284.1_pt1 | contig 17650 bp, 12 predicted proteins | sample 729671 | NCBI WGS metagenome assembly LUMC01 (sample SAMN03860273, study PRJNA289734) | marine metagenome | biome: seawater column; feature: ocean; material: water; isolation source: Red Sea water column Station 91 - depth 10m | place: Saudi Arabia: Red Sea | collected 2011-10-15 | depth 10 m | reverse complement strand
GGAATTTTAAATTTAAGTATTCAGCATACGAGCGCCTCCATTATTGTCCAAGAAAATGCAGATCCAGATGTTCAAACAGATTTAATTAATTATTTTGATAAGTTGGTGCCAATGAATAACAAATTATATATTCACACCACTGAGGGAAAAGATGATATGCCAGCACACATCAAGTCTGCTCTAACCAATAATCAAATTTCATTAAGTGTTAAAAATAAAGAACTGTTATTAGGCACCTGGCAAGGTATATATTTATTTGAACACAGATTAAATTCTCAACAACGAACTATTATTCATCACTTTATAGGCGAAATTTAAATAGTAATAAAAATAAATTTTTAACTTTTTTTATTGAAAGAAACTTTGCCGGTAATTTTTTGACCAGCTTTTACTTGAGTAGTTTTTTTTGGACTAAGCTTAAATGTCTTTTTTTTCATAAAAATATTTCCAGATATTTTGTCGGATTTGGAATTGAGATTCATGGTTCGTTTAATATTAATTGTATTTAAACTTTTTTTAGTCATTGCTAATAACTAGTATACTTGTTGGAGTATTTTAACAGCTCTTCTAGCATTTTTCTTTGGTTGTTGATTTGAAAGTTTAAATTATCGTATTTTGGATCAATTTCTTTTTTCTGAAAAGCATTAGATTTAAAAATGTCCTGTACAATATTTTTTGTTAAATCTAATCTTTTATCTAAATCCAAATTAAGCATAATGTCATTTATTTTTGTCTCGATTGATTTTAATTCATTCAATAAATCCTTACTTAAATCATCTCTTTCAGTACTATAAGATGTAGTCTGTACCTCTTTAGCGGCATTTCCTGGAAGATTAAAGCTAATAGTTCCTCTTGCTGCTGTTTTTCTAATTGAATTTTTTCCTGTTCTTGTCTCAATGTTTCCTCAGCTTGTTTTCTTGCTAATTCTAATGCTTCCTCTTGTGCTTGTTTTTCTTTAAGTATTTTTTCAGCCTTTAATCTCTCAATTTCTTCTGGCTTTCTTTTTTTGGCTAATTTTCTTTGTTCTTCAAGCCTTTTTTCATTCTTTAATCTTGTAGCTCTTAATTCTGGGTCTACCATCAAAGTAAAAGTATCTTCGATACGCGTATCAATATTTTTTGCTATTACTTTAATCTCTAATTCTTCAGTATTATCTTTATCCAAATTATTAATTAAGAACGTTTTTTGTGAAGGTAAAAAAGTAATCCAGCTAGGAAGTGGCTTATCATTACTTAAGAATGCATCGTATGTTGTTCTTCCCTCCCCATCCAACTTAAAAGTGTTTTCTGCAAAAGAAAATTGACTTGTTCTACCTTCATTATTTTTTTTCACTACAGGATTTTGATTTTTTATTGGTTTTCTGATTTCAGCATAATATCTTTTACCTGAAACTTTAAAATTATTTTTTATTATTGATGCGTAATCTTTAAAATTGATATTTTTTACATTTTCTCTCGTTATATCAATACCTACTGAAGTATAAATTTTACCTATTGCATGCTGTAATTTTGAGTAAGCGATATCATATCTAAGTTCAGCAACCAACAAACTAGCTTTTTCTCTAATTAATTCTAAATTTCCAAATCGTGCAATCTTTTGTGCATTCTTAACTTGTTCAGTAATTTTTTTTGAAACTTGGTAATAACGTTCTGCTGTATCATATTCTTCTAAAGCTAATGAGTAATCAATGTTTGCTAAATGAACTTGTGATAATACAGCCATTGATAAAGCTAATCTTTTTTCTCTAATAACCTCTGTATTGGTTTCATTAATTCTTTTTATTTTAGGATACATAAATACATTTAGTAAATTTGCTCCCATAACTGTTCCGTATTCAAGATTTGTTTTATTCATTAAATGATCATTAGATGAGTGTGTCCAAGCAGCATTAAAATTTAAACCTGGCAATAACGATGACATAGTCGCTTTAGTTTCTTGTATAGATATTTTTTCATCGTAATGGCTCTTCCTTAACTCAGGTCTATTAATTAAAGCATATTTTTCCATACCCACTAGGTCCATATCTAAAATGGTAAGTGGCTCGTCAGTTTCTATTACATTAAACTTTTGGTTTGGTAACAATCCCATTAAACCTGCAAGTTGTATTCTAGCATCAATAAATATTTCTTTTTGCGATTGAAGGGCTCGTTGAATATCTAATAATTCTTTTTGATACAATAAAGCATCCATTGGTTTAGTTAAAAGTAATTCTTCAATCTTTTGAGAGTCGTTTAAAGCTTTATCAACTTCGATTAATAAGGGATCATATTTTTTAATTAATTTATCTGCTGAAATGGTATTCCAATAAGCTTTAATGACATCTCTGACAATGTTGTGCTCTGCTTTTCTTTCCATTTCTTCTGTGATTAGATAACGATTAGCTTCTTGGCCTGCTCTTATAAATGACAAACCAAAATCTAAGGCATTCCAAGTAAACCCTATATCTTGAGTATTAACATCTCTTTCTCTTGAAGTTGAATATGAAGTCCCAATTGCTCCCGCCATATCAGTGTTAGGCACAGTCGCACTGGCACTGGCAGTATATCTTTCACTTCCAGAATAACCTGCATTAGCAGCTAAAGCTGGCAACATTTCAAATTCAACTTTATCTAATTGTCTGTAAGCAACCCCAGTTTCTAATTGTTTGATTTTTAATTCTCTATTATTTTTAATAGCAAGAGCAATAGCTGTATATAAATCTATTTCGATATTATCTTCCCAACTTTCGTTTTCTTTTTTAATTTGTTCAATTTTTAAGATGTCTTGCTCAACTCTTTCTTTAGAGTCGTTTAAACTAATTTCTTTTGGAGTACGTGCGCACGAAGAAAGGATTATTACGCAAGTTAATAAGGAAATTATTGTTTTCTTCAACATTTTTAAATTGTTAATAATATATAGTATAAATTGAAATCATAATATGTTCATTTTGGGTTTTTGGTTTTAGAGGATAATAAATTAAAGCGTTTTTGGCACCTTAAATCATGACTTATTGTAGCAAGGTGTTTTTGATTACGCTTATATGACTTATAATTTATTTTGATGAAGGGTAACAAAAAAAAAATATTTATTGAGGCTTTAGAGCAAAGAATAATGCTCGATGGAGCAGGAGCTTCAACCGCTTTAGACGTTATCGATGAGAGAAATAAAGAAAAATTATTAAATAAAAATCAAAAAATCTCAAAATTATCAGAAAATAAAATTGAGGATAATTCCCAAAAATTACCATTTGATCAAATGGCAAGAGATCAAAAAAGGAATGATCGAAAACAAGTTGTTTTCATAGACTCGCAAGTACAAGATTATCAAACATTAATTGATGCTTTTAATAAAGATACCGAGGTTTATCTCATACAATCAAATGAAGATGGATTTAAAAAAATTGATAAAGTTTTAAAAAATGATGCTGACATATCCTCATTACATATAATAGGCCATGGTAGTGCTGGAAAAATTTTATTTGGTAACGCTAGCTTATCAAATGATACAATTAAGTCGTACAACCACACGTTGAGATCCATTGGTCAATCGTTAACTGAGGATGGGGACATTCTATTTTATGGATGTAATGTTGCAAGCACCGAAGGTGGTAAAACTTTAATTAGTAAAATTTCAGAAATTACTAAAGCTGATATTGCAGCTTCAGATGATATTACTGGTAAAGGTGGTGATTGGGATTTAGAGAAAAAAATTGGGATAGTTGAAACTAAAAACGTAAGAGTTGTTGGGTATGATCATTCATTATTACAGAATGGTATTACAAGTATTAATTCAAATGTAATTGAACCTTCGAGTGGTTACACAAAGAACTTTCAAGCTAGAGCCGAAAATAGTAGTTCTTTAGGTAATGATAGTGGTGGTGATTTTGTTGTTGTACTTGAGAGAGAGAATATCACAGCTAACACAAATTTAAGCTTTGATGAAAGACCTAGTGGTTCATCTGCTTCACACAATCCATCAACAGACGGTGCAGTAAACTCATATTTGGTTATTATGAACAGTGATCGTAGTAGCTCTGGTAGAACGAGTAACCTTGGACAAATAGTTTTTACAAATGAGATTTATGGTTTTTTTACTGACCCTTCGAACACTATTGCAATGAGTAATATTTCAATGTCTGGTGCAACATATGCAACTTCAAGTGATACTGGTTTTAATAAAAGATCTTATGAAAATCTACAGTTCTATAATAGCAGTACCTCTTCCTCTTCTAGTAGTGTGGACTGGATATCAGTTGGTAGCGACAAAAGAACTGTAAGGATGGGTACTGAAAACGGACAAAAAGGAGATTTCTTTCGTGTTATAACTGCTGCTGGATCATCTGTAAGTGCAGCAGCTAATACAGCTACAGTTAATGAAGATGATACTATTACTGTAACCAATGGCGAAACAACACAAAATCAAACCTATGAGGTTAATGATACAATTGACTCATCTACAAGTCTTACAGTCGGCTCAGATACTCACGGATCGGGTATTAGTTTTAGCCATGATGGAAAAAAAATGTTTAAGACAGATTATCAAATTGACCAAATTCATCAATGGACTTTAAGCACAGCATTTGATCCAACATCTATATCTGGCTCTCCAACTTCAGCTAACCTTGATTTTGATACTAGTGATAGTATGGGTACCGGAGCAGGAGACTACCCAGTTGGTCATGCTTGGAATTCTGATGGAACAAAACTTTTTGTAGCGAACTGGGATGGTGTAGATGAATATTGGATTCATTCTTATGATTTAAGTACCGCTTATGATGTTTCAACAATTAGTCTTGTATCACCATCAGCAAGTAATAGTTACAATACAGGTCTTTACAATGTAAAAAGTCTTGCCGTAAGTAGTGATGGAACAAAGTTCTACTTTTTAGAGGATAACGCTCGTCAGGTACGTCAGATTACTTTTGCAACAGCATATGATGTAACTTCATCAGCATCATCTGCAACTTTGAGTATCAGTGATACTACATATCCAAGAAGTTTGGCATTCAGCGATAATGGTAAAAAATTATTCGTGGGCGATACGTCAGGTGAAAGAATTTATCAATATAACCTCACTACTGCTTGGGATGTCTCTTCAGGTGTGTCTCTAGATGGATACATTACTTTAACAACAACTATTGATCCATTTGGCATTGTTTTCACTCATGGTGGAACAAAAATGTTAATTCTTGATGAAGCTGGAGAAACAGTAGATGTACATTCTTTAAAATCACCATTTAATTTAATCGATATTGATGATGAGCATGATGGCGATGTTTTGTTAGATGATACAGGCTCTTCCTTAACAGTTACACAAATTGCAGTAACGGGAAGTTCTAATTCAGCAGTTTCAAGTGGCAGTTCATATAATTCAAGTGGAACATCAAAAACTGGTACTTATGGTACTTTAACTATTGGTGCGGATGGATCGTATACATATGTAGCCGATTTAGCTGCTGCTGAAGCATTAGATGCTGGCGATATCGTCACGGATAGTTTTACTTATACAGCTTCAGATGGAAGCACAACTGATACCGCAACTTTAATAATTACTGTTATAGGTGTTAATGATACTCCAGTTGCAGATATTGAAACAAATTCTGTTGATACTAGCCAAACACTTACAGTTACTGATGGTTCAGATGATGTTTTAGATGGAGATACAGACGCTGATGCCAGTGCATCTTTAAGTGTATCAAGCGTAGTTGCAACTACAGCAAGTGGCAGTGCTACCACTGTTAATCCAGGAACTACTTACAACTCTGGCTATACAAGTGTCACTGGAAGTTATGGTACTTTAAGAATTGGCTCTGATGGTACTTATCAATATATTGCTGGTTCAAGTGCTGGAACTGATGTTTTTACTTATACTTTATTTGATGGTAGCGCTACTCATACAAATACACTTACAATAACTGTTAATTCAACGAATAATGCACCTACTGCATCAAATTCAACAGTTTATATTAGTGAAAATAACCAAGTCTCTTCAGCAGGAGATAGAACACCATCCAATATAACAAAAATATTTGCTGCAAGTGATTTTAATTTTTCAGATAGTGATAGCGATAGTTTATCAAAAATTAAAATTACTACGTTAGAAAGTGCAGGGGCTTTAGAATATTACAATGGATCATCTTGGACGGATGTTACATTAAATCAGGAAATATCAGCAGCAGATATAGCAAATAATTATTTAAGATTTACCCCAGCAGCAAATTCAGAGAGTGATGTAACTTTTGCTTTTAAAGTTCATGATGGAACAGAATATAGTTCTTCGGCATATACAATGACCATATCTGTTAATGCTGCACCAAATGTTACTGATACAACAGTTGGCTCAACTGTATCTGCAGGTGGAACAAGCTCTGGCGATGTACATGACAATGTTGCTGATAGTGATGATGCTGATAGTGTTTTAGTAGTGACAGGAGTTGCTTCAGGAAATGAAAGCTCAAATAATACTATTGTCACTAATGGAACAGGAGTTGGTTCTTCAGTTACAGGAACATATGGTACATTAAATATCGCTGCCAATGGGACGTATACTTACACAGCAAATGCAACAAATAATATTGCTTTTGGCGCTACTGCAACCGATACTTTTACATTTACTACCCGTGATGATGAAACCAACGCAGGCTCATTTGCTTACGATGTTGGTACTATAACTTTCACAGTTGCGAGCTCTATTGCTTTGGTAGATGATACTGATAGCGTAAACGAGGATGCAACAGTAACAAAAACTGGTTCTGAAGATGATGTATTAAATGACGACACAGCGGACTCAGATGGATTAGTGATAACACATATTAAAAAAGATGGTGGAACAAATTCTACTGTTGCTAGTGGTAGTACTTATGTTAGCAATGGAACATCAGTTACAGGTACTTATGGTACTCTAACTATTGGTGCGGATGGATCATATACATATGTGGCTGATCAAGCTGCAGCAGATGCTTTGGACGCAGGTGATCAAGTAAATGACATATTTGTTTATACAGCTGATGGAGCTACAGCAAATCTTACAATTACAGTTACTGGTGTAAATGATGCACCAGTAGCAGTAGATGATACGGATGCTGTTAATGAAGATGCTACAATTACAGTTGACTCAGGAGCAGACCTATTGATGGCGGACGACTCAGATGCTGACGATAGTTCGTCAATAACAGTTACTCAAATAGCAGTGACAGGAGGATCAGACTCCGCAGTTGCGGGTGGCAGTTCATATAATTCAAGTGGAACATCAGTAACAGGGACTTACGGAACACTTACTGTTGGAGCTGATGGTACATATACATATACAGCTGATCAATCTGCAGCAGATGCTTTGGATGCGGGTGATACTGAAACTGATAGTTTTACTTACACAATTTCAGATGGAACAACCACTACAACTGCAACATTAATCATTACAGTTACAGGTGTGAATGATAGACCAACTGCCGGCAATGAAACAATTTATATTAATGAAAATAATACTGATGCTAGTTTTGGAGCTAGAACCTCACAAAATATAACTCATACTTTTGCTGACTCTGATTTTACTAATTATTCTGATGCAGATGCAGATGATGGTGTTGGGATCAGGATTAAGTCTTTACCTACCGGGACTTTATCCAAGATATCTAATGGTGCTGTTCAATCTGTTAACGATTACATAACGAATATGAGTAATTTAAAATATACACCACCAGCTAATTCTGAAGCTGATGATAGTTTTACTTATAGAGCTTATGATGGCACCACCGCTGGTGACACGACGCGTACAATTACAATTTCAGTAAACGCCGCGCCAGTTGCAGTGAATGATACAGATAGTATTACAGCGGGTGATGCAGATGCTACAGGAAATGTTTTAACCAATGATACCGATGCTGATGATGCTGCTTCTGCTTTAGCAATAAGAGGAGTAGGAGCTGTTCCAGAATCATCAACAATGTTAGGAAATGCAAATGTTGGCAGTGCTGTAACAGGTACATATGGTAACTTAACCATTTCTTACAGCGGTGCTTATACTTATAGCGTATCAGGTAACGCGAACACAGTCGCCTTAAGGAATTAAAGAGGTTAAAAAGAGAAAAAAGACTTGAACGAAAAGAATTAAAAATACCTAAATCTAATTTAGAAAAAAATGCTGAATTTAATCAAGGACTAAAACTTGTTGACTTAGTTGCTGAAAGTAAATCTTTAGAATTAAAAGATAAGGATAAGGATATTTATCTAGATAAAATTATCGCTAAATATTCTGATAAAAATCTAAAAGTTAAATTTAAAGTATTTGATGATGAAGGTAAAGAAGTTCAAAAATACTATGGTGAAATGAAAGATGGTAGTCCTCTACCAGATTGGATTAAGGTAGATCCTAAAACAGGTAAAACAAAAACTGATATTCCAAAAGGTGTTAAAACGGTTGAGTTTAAGATTATAGCCATTGATACAGAAAATAATAAAAAACAAGTTACAGTAGTAATTGATGCAAAAAAGATTGCTCAAGATAAAGAAATATTAAAACAATCTAGAAAAATAGAGCGAGCTAAAAAACTTGAAGTTACAAATGATGGATCTGTCAAACTGAACTCTATTAATGAAGAAGGAAAAATTGATAAAACTAAGACAGAGGCAATTAATGAAATTAAAGAAATCGATAAGTTAGTAAAAACAATAGAACCAGATGAATTTTTAAATTTGGAGGCTAAAGTTGAAAAAGAAAATTTTGAGGTTGAGCTCCCTTGGCAAAATCTTAAAGTGGTTTTAAACAATGGACAAGAACTTCCAGAGTGGATTAAATATGATCCAAAAACAGGAAAGGTAACTGCAACGCCTCCAGAAAATGTAAAAACTATAGACTTAAAAGTTATTATAGAAAATCCTGATGGCGAGTTATCAGTTAAAGATATTAAATTAAATTTTGTAGACAAAAATAGTCAAGAAACTAAAAATATTACAGATAATGAAACTAAATTTGTCTCGCTTTCATCCCAATTATCAAAAGAGTATTCTGACTGGGATAATTATGGTTCTCAATTAATAGATAGATTGTAAGAAATATCTTATATTAATTTATGAAAAAACTAATTTTTATAATTTTGTTTTTACTTATCAATGTCGCGCAAGCAGATAACCATGACACTGCTAACTCAGTAGAAGATATTAGAGAGGCAAGAACTTTAGTAACTGCTACTGAAAAAGTTTCGATTTCAAGCGAGATTGCAGCAAGGGTTGAAAAAATAAATTTTTTAATGGGAGATGCATTTAAAAAAGGCGACACCTTAATTAGTTTTGACTGCAAATTGTATAATGCACAATTAGAAGTAATCAAAGCAGATTACAAAAGTGCACAAGTTCAACTTAAGAACGATAAAGAACTTTTAGATATGAGGTCTATTGGTGAGTTGCAATATCAATTATCAGAATCAGCTCTTAAAAAAGCTGAAGCAGAGTTGACCATTGCTAAACTTAATGTTGAAAGATGTAATATTATTGCACCTTATGATGGAAGAGTAATGGATGTTTATACTAATGTTTTTACCAGCATAGAACAAAGTCAGCCATTAATGGATATTGTTGGTGATGGACTCTTAGAAGCAGCAGTCGTTGTTCCAAGTAAATGGTTGAGCTGGTTAAAAAAAGGTCATGATGTCAAAATAATTATTGATGAGACAGGAGATGAGTTGAATGCAAAAATAATTAGTTTAGGTGCTGCAGTAGATGCTGCTAGTCAAACAATTGAATTAAAAGCTCAGTTTAACGAAAAATATGAGAGTTTAATTCCAGGAATGAGTGGGATTGTTAAATTTTGAGCCAAGACAAAAACATCAAGATCGCAAGATTAATAAGCCTAGAAAAAAAAACTAGAGAGGCAAAAAGTAAAGATGAATTAAACTTTCTTGTTGTAAATGAAACCAGAGAAATAATTGATTATACAACCTCATTTTTATTATTGAAAAGCCCAACAGATAAATTTCATGTAGAAGCAGTCTCAGATATTGCCTCAGTCGATAGAACTGCTCCATTAATTACTTTTGTTGAGAATATTGTTAATCATAAATCCAATCAAAATCTTAAAGAGATAGAGCTAATTGATTTAGATAAATTTTCAAAAAAAATTAAAAAGCAAAAACCAAAAAATATTCCTCAATATTTACTGCGTATACCAATTTTTTCACCTCAAAGAGGTCTGCAAGGTTTTCTTTTATTAGCCCGAAATGAAATTTTTTCTGAAAATGAAAATGAATTAATATCACATTTATCAAGAACGTATGGTCATGCCTACAATACATTTTTAGCTAATTATTCAATTAGAGATTTTTTCAAAAAAAATTTTACTGGAAAAAAACGTTGGATTACAATTTCGGTAATTATATTAATATTTCTGTTCCCAGTTCGAATGACTAGTACTGCTCCAGTTGAGGTGGTAGCAAAAAATCCTTTTTTAATTACTTCACCATTTGATGGAGTAGTTAAAAAAATTGTTGCTGATAATAATGATCAAACAAAACCTGGTGAGTTACTAGTTTTATTGGAAGACATTGATTTATTAAATGAATTTAATCTTGCAAAACAAGCACTACAAGTTTCTGAAAAGGAACTTCTAAGAACAAGACAATCATCTTTTACTGATAATGAACAAAAATCAAGATTGGCAGAACTTATGGCGCAAGTTGATTTAAAAAGGGTAGAGTTAAGTTCTGCAGAAAGAAAATTAAAAAATTCAAAAATATATGCTGAAAAAAAAGGTGTAGTTATTGTGGATAGAAAATCTGATTGGCAAGGTAAACCCGTGTCAGTGGGTGAAAAAATATTAACCATTGCAGATCCTGCGAATATTGAATTTCTTATATGGCTGCCAGTAAAAGACTCAATTGTTATCAACGAAAATGCAAATGCTAATATCTTTTTAGACATAAATCCTATGAGTTCTTATAAAGGTAAGATTTTAAGGTCGACTTATGAGCCAGAGCTCTCACCAGAAGAAGTTCTTTCTTATAAGTTAGTATCAAGTTTTGAAGGTAATAAGGATACCCCACGAATAGGTTTACGAGGAACAGCAAAGGTTTATGGAGATAGAACTATTTTATTTTATTATTTATTTAGAAAACCCATTACATTTATTCGACAAATAATCGGCATATGATCATTCCGTATTTAAGAGAAGATTTAGAAATACTTAGAGGAAACAGCAGGGAAGATGGTTCTCCTGCTTGGCTATTGTATGATGCTTTAAGAAACAAATATTTTACTCTTGGACTGACAGCTTTTAAATTAATCAAAAACTGGAGTGGAGGCGATGATATTAAAGTTTTTGAAAAAAAAATTAATCGTGATGGTATAGAGGCAGATAGTGATGAAATTAAAAAATTTATTGATTTCTTACAATTAAATAATCTAATTATTCAACCTCGAGGTCAATTTGATAATATTTTATTGAGGCAAAAAAATGCTCAAAAAAAAAATTGGTTACTATTTCTAATTCATGGTTATCTTTTTTTTAAAATACCTTTAGTAAAACCTGATGAATGGCTTGGCAAAACATTGCGATATGCAAAAATACTTGGATCAAAAAAAGTTAGAAATTTAATTTACATACTAGGTTTCATTGGTATTTGTCTGGTAATTCAGCAAATTGAAAGTTTTAAAAATACATTTTTATATTTTTTTTCTTTTCAGGGACTGATGCTTTATTTAATAACATTAGTTTTTGTAAAATCTTTACATGAACTGGGTCATGCGTTTGTTTCAAAATATTTTGGTTGTCGAGTATCTTCAATCGGGATAGCTTTTCTCGTTTTTTTTCCATTTTTATATACGGATACCTCTGATGCGTGGAGACTAAGAGATCATAAAGATAGATTATTAATCAATTTTGCAGGAATTTTAACTGAACTTCATCTTGCTTTAATCTCAACTTTTTTATGGGCCATCCTTCCAGATGGTGGGTTAAAAAGTGTTGCTTTTTTTATTGCTACCACCAGTTGGATTTCATCATTAGCAATCAACGTCAGCCCTTTTATGAGATTTGATGGCTATTATGTTTTTTCAGATTGGCTAAAAGCTGAGAATTTACAGCCTAGATCATTTGCTCTTGCACGATGGCAATTAAGAGAAATTTTATTTGGCTTTAATCATTCACCACCTGAAGATTTAAATCCTTCTAGACGATGGACTTTTATTTCTTACGCATGGTTAACTTGGGTGTATCGATTTTTTATATTTTTAGGGATTGCGTTGTTAGTTTATCACTTAGCATTCAAAACTTTAGGTATAATCTTATTTGTAATTGAGATCTATTGGTTCATTTTAAGACCTATCATTACCGAAACTAAAAACTGGTATAATCTTAAATCACAAATTAAATTAAATTTTAAAACCAAAAGACTTTTTTCAGTTTTATTTGTTTTACTGGTGATCTTGTTTTTTCCCTGGAAATCATCGATTAAAATTCCTGCAGTCTATGTTTCCGAACAATATACAAAAATTTATTCTCCATATCCCGCTAAAGTAAAAGAAATTTTTGTATCAAAGAACCAGGAGGTTAAAAAGGGACAGAAGTTAATTGAATTATCATCACCTGATTTGGATTTAGAAATTAATAAAGTTAGAAGAAAAATAAAACTTACCAAAACTAAAATCAATAGACTGAGCAAGCTAGCTAACAACCTCAGTGAGTATATGATACTTCAACAACAACTAATATTTCTGCAAAATGAATTAGATGGTCTTAGTAAAACAAGATCTAAATTATTACTTAAATCTCCTGTAGACGGAAAAATTAAGGATTTTTCAAACTTATCTGTAAATCAATGGGTTAGTAATTTAGATCCTCTTGGAGGCGTAAGTAAATATGGACCTGGTTCAGTTGTGGGCTATTTAACTGAGGGAGAAATTGATCGCTTTAAAATTAATGAATATGCAATTTTCATCCCATCTAACGGAGAACATTCAAGAGTAAAGTTAATTTCCAAAAATATAGATAGATCTGCAATTTCTATTCTTCCTTATTTATCTTTATCTTCACAATTTGATGGACCCATAGCTACAAGAAATTCTTCAAATGAGGAATATGAAAATAGACCAATGACTGCCCATTATCAGGTTACCTTTTCTACTATTGATAAAAATGATTTAATCGAATGGGAAGTACCAGGTTATGTGCATATTGATGGTAATAGATATAGTCCGTTTATAAAATTATTTCAATTGGTTTGGGATAATTTTTACCAATGATAGTGTTTATTGCTTCTTGATATTTCGTTTCCATTTCCCAAGGTTTGTGAATAAATTTTTGTGGAACTTTACTTAGTTCGGGTATCCATTTTTTTACATATTTTCCTTCTTTATCAAATTTTTCTCCTTGAAGAATTGGATTGAAAATTCTGAAATAAGGTGCTGCATCTGCTCCACAACCTGCTACCCATTGCCATTGGGCAACATTATTAGCTTTATTAAAATCAAGTAGGCAGTTTCGAAAATGTTTTTCTCCCTCAGTCCAATTAATTCTCAAATGTTTTACTAAAAAAGATCCAACCACCATTCTTATTCTATTATGCATCCATCCAGTTTCATAAAGTTCTCTCATTCCAGCATCAACTATTGGATAACCTGTCATTCCAGACTTCCAAGCCTTTAAAAATTTTTCATTCTTTACCCAAGGAAATCTATCAAATTCCTTTCTATAATTTCCTTTTAAAAACTCTGGGAAATAATTTATTAAGCTATGTGAAAATTCACGCCAGCCCAATTCATTAATATATTTTCTATATCCAATCCCTTTAGATTTCATCTCTTTACACTTATTCCAAATTGTATTTACATGTATTTGTCCATGTTTTATGTAGGGTGATAATTTTGAGGTTCCTTCAATGGATGGATAGTCTCTTGCGGTTCCGTAATCTTTTATTTTATTTGCAATTAAGTTATTTAAAATCTTCTTCGAGTCGTTTTCAGATACATTCCAATAATTTTCAAATTTTTTATACCAGTTTTTTTTTGGCAGAATTTTTGTTGGCTCAATAGAATTTTTAAACAAAGAGTACGTTTTTGTTTTTTTCTTAACGACGTAATTTTTGCTTGGAGGCAAGCCTAAAAATTTTTGCTCAGCATTTCTCCAAAATGGGGTAAAGACTTTAAAAGGAGTTCCATCATTTTTAGTTACTTCTTGAAATTCATTTAAAATATTTCCTTTAAAATACTTAAATTCGATTTCATTTTTAATAAAGACATCTCTAATTTTTTTCCCCTTAGCAATTACGTCAGGCTCATAAATTTTGTTCCAATATATTGAGACATCATCTTTTTTTTTTATTTTTGAAAAAACCTCTAATTCATCTCCTTCTAATATCTGAAGATTGATTTTATATTTCAATAGTTCTGACTGAAATACTGCCAAAGATTTTGAAAGCCACCATTTTTGTGCTTCTCTTTTATTATCAAAGTCAGCTTTGTTGTAGATATATAAGGCAGCTACATTTTCATGATTTTGTGTAGCATAGGCAAGAGCTGGATTATGCTCAATTCTAAAATCTTCTCTAATCCATGTAATGGCGTTTTTTGTCATAGAAATTTATTTTCTACCTTTAGATAGCAGTTGTTTGTAAAGTTTTACATCTGCATTTCCTTCGCATCCTATGACTAAAATATTTGAGCTTTCATTAATATTAAGGAATTTTTTAGCTTTAATATTGTTACATATTCCGATCAAAGCAATAACGCCTGGAGCTGCGCATTCACCACCTGTAATAGAAGACTTGCTAAACTTTTTATCTTTTAGGCCAGCTATAGTTTTTGCAATATTTTTATCCGAGATCGATACACAACAATCACTGGCACTTTTTAATATTTGCCATGGCACCAAAGACATCTCATTACACGACATTCCACCCATAATGCTCTCTTTTTTGATTTTAATCTTTTTTAGTTTATTGCTTTTAATACTTTGAAGTACACAATCTGCTTGATCAGGTTCAACAATTATAATTTTAGGTATTCTTTTAAAATATTTTGCAACACCAGCAACCACACCAGCTGCTAATCCTCCAACACCTGCTTGCAGAAATATATGAGTTATATACTGATTAGTTTGTTGGGAGATTTCTTTAATCATGATTGAATATCCCGCCATAGTAAGTTGAGGAACATACTTATAATTTTTTGTTGATACATCTTGGACAATTTTCCAATTATTTTTTTTTGATTGTTTTTGACATTCTTTAAGGGAGTTTTCATAATCTCCCTTAACTCTTATAACTTCAGCACCAAATTTTTTAATTTCACTTACTCTTGTTTCGCTCACATATTGGCTTACAAATATTTTACATTTTAATTTTAATCTTTGCGCTCCCCACGCAACCGACCTACCATGATTACCTGCAGTTGCAGAGGAAATTGTAATATTTTTTTTTCCTTTAGATATTTTTTCTACTGCATAAGCGCCACCAAGGGCTTTGAAGGATTTTAAATGAAACCTTTTAGACTCATCTTTGTAAAAAATATTATTGAGTTTTAAATTTTTTTGAAGTTTATTAAGTTTTAAAAGAGGAGTAGCTCTATAGTTTCTCCAGCTAGAAATTGAATTAAAAGCATTGGAAAGCATAGTGGAAGGTAAATATTTAAGGACATAATTCCTTTTGAATTTAAAGTTGTCGTTGATTAAAAATTTCGTTAGCTTCCAATTCACTTTAGCAATCTAAAGTATTTTGACTTTCCCATTTAGTGACGGGCTTTGACTTATTAAATTTTTCTTTCCTGTTAAATTCTTTAATCTCTGAACTTCTAAGCTTAACAAAGCTATTAATCGTATCTTTACCAAAACTTTTATTCATTTCCTTATTATTTTTTAATTGTGCTAGTGATTGCTTCAATTCATTTGGAAGTTTTGGAAGGTTAGGATATTTTTTATAGTCCGTATACATATTACAATGCAAAGGTTTTCCTGGATTAATCTTATTTTTTAAACCATGTAGTCCGGCAGCCAAAACACCAGCTTGTAATAAATATGGATTAGCAGACCCATCCATTAATCTTAATTCAAATCTACCAGGATCAGGAATTCTTATCATGTGAGTTCTGTTATTTCCCGTGTAAGAAATACTACTTGGAGACCATGACGCTCCTGATTTTGTTGGTGGGGCATTTATTCTTCTATAGCTATTGATTGTTGGATTAAAGAAAGCAGACAACGATGAGGCATTCTTGATTACTCCTCCTAAAAAATTATATGCCATTTTACTTAAACCAAGTTTATCTTTTGGATCTAAAAATTTATTTTTCTTACCTTGCCAAACAGAAATATGCGCATGACAACCATTACCCGTTAAATTTTGAAAAGGTTTAGGCATAAATGTTGCTCTTAGTCCGTGTTTTTCAGCAATTGTTTTTACCATATACTTAAAGAAAGTATGTCTATCAGCTGTTGTTAAACAATCTGAATAATCCCAATTCATTTCGAATTGACCATTAGCATCCTCATGATCGTTTTGATAAGGACCCCATCCCATTTCTATCATGCAATCACAAATTTCTTTTATAAGCTCATATCTTCTCATTAATGCAGATTGATCATAACAAGGTTTTGATTGTGTATCTCTTGGATCTGCAATGGATTTTCCGTCTTCTGAAATTAGAAAATATTCACACTCTACACCCGACTTCATCGTTAAACCTCGTTTTGCAAGTTCTTTAATTTGTTTCTTGAGCATTACTCTAGGTGAAGCCTCAACAGGTTTTCCATTCATCCAAAGATCTGATGCTAACCAACCAACTTCTTTATTCCAAGGTAATTGAATTAAACTATCTGGGTCAGGAATACCAAACATATCAGAGTCTGCTGGAGTCATGTCAAGCCATGCAGCAAAACCAGCAAAACCCGCACCCGCTGTTTGCATTTCTTTTATTGCATTAGCTGGAACTAATTTTGATCTTAAAACTCCAAATAGATCTACAAAACTTATTAAAAAATATTTTATCTTTTTTTGTTTAGCGATTTTGAACAAATTTTTTGCCATAGATTAGGGTAACATAGTTATTTAAAAAAAGAAAAAATTGTTTCTTTATAATAAACTAAATTTACAACTATAATTATTATGACCGCAAGTATAACTCCGTATTTAGCTTTTGGGAAAGCTACACCACGCATTTTTCTTGGTCTCAGTTCTTCATTGTTATTTTCGTCAGACATTATGATTTTTTAGATTAAAAAGGGCGCTACAAATAAATGTAGCGCCCAAATTTTACTTTATATTACCAATCAGTAATATTGCTTTTGTGGTCGTTTGCACCATGTCTTTTCCTCGCTAATCTTTCCAGTTCTTCACTTTCAGATTTTGAAGTTAAGACGTGCCAACCAACCCATACGATAATAGCAAGTATTACCAATAAGCCTTCACTAGATCCAGCACCAGGATAAATAGCACCTGCTACTTGATCTGCAGGTTTATTTAGGTGATCAATCCAATTTGTAACTGTCGCCATATTTTCCTCCTTTACCTGGTTGCGGACGCGACTGCTTTTTCATCTGATTTAGCAGTCTCCATTATTTCATAGTCTAATCCAGCTATTTCAACTTCACGCGGAATTCTAAGTTTACCCATTCCGTGTAAAACTTTAGCTATGATGTAGCCTGGGATTAGTCCAAGAACAACAAACATAATTATTGCTCCAATGAACATTCC
>LUMC01000191.1_pt1 | contig 18195 bp, 19 predicted proteins | sample 729671 | NCBI WGS metagenome assembly LUMC01 (sample SAMN03860273, study PRJNA289734) | marine metagenome | biome: seawater column; feature: ocean; material: water; isolation source: Red Sea water column Station 91 - depth 10m | place: Saudi Arabia: Red Sea | collected 2011-10-15 | depth 10 m | reverse complement strand
ACCGCTTTTGGAACTATCTCATTATAAAGTTTTTTAGCTCTTTTTGGATTTTGATACATATATAATGATAAACTTTCTGGTGAGGCGTACTCCAACCATTGCTCGATTGTTATTCCATTCCCTTTTGATTTAGAAATCTTTTCCCCTTTCTCATCCAAAAAGAGTTCATAAGCAAAACCAGATGGGTTTTTTTTTCCAATTAGTTGAATAATTTTAGTGGATAATATTGCACTTTCTATCAGATCTTTTCCGTACATTTCAAAGTCAACATCTAACGCATACCATCTCATGGCCCAATCGACTTTCCACTGAAGTTTACAATGACCATCTAATATGCTTGATTCTAAATCTTTACCTTTATTATCAAACACAATTTTAGACTTAGAATTATCAATTTTTTTAACTGGAATTTCCAAAACATGTCCTGTTTCTGGACAAATAGGAAGAAATGGACAATAAGTTTTTTGCCGTTCTTTTCCTAAAGTAGGCATAATGATATTCATTATTCCATCATAATTATCTAAAATAATTTGAAGTGTTGGATTAAAAAAACCCGATTTATACAATTGAGTAGAGCTCTTGAAATTATATTTAAAATTAAAATTATTTAAAAACTTTTTTAATTTCTCATTATTATGTTCACCAAAACTATTATATTTTTCAAAGGGGTCTGGTACGTCTGTCAAAGGTTTATGAAGGTTTTTTTCTAACAATTCTTTATTGGGTACATTGTCTGGTACTTTTCTAAGACCATCCATATCATCAGAAAAAGTGATAATTTCTGTTGGAAGATCAGTTAATTGTTTTAACGCATTAACCATCATAGAAGTTCTAGCAACTTCTCCAAATGTTCCTATGTGAGGAAGTCCACTTGGGCCATATCCAGTCTGTAGTGTAATTTTACCTTTTTTTTCTAAAAAAGATTTTCTTTCTCTAAGCATTTTTTTTGCTTCAACGATTGGCCAAGAGCTTGTTTTTTCTAAGTTTTCTTTTTTTATCATGAATAATTCAACAAAATCTTTAATTAGCGAACTACTTAATTCTTATAGAGTTGAAATTTATTTACCATAAAATAATGTTCTTTCAAAATGTCTAATTATAAAACAGTTTTTTTTACTCTTGGAATTCTTCAAATAATTCTTGGTATTTTTATGCTTGTTCCAATAATTGTACAATTTATTTATGGTCAAATAGATTCTTCTTTTTTTGGTGCAGCAATTGTTACAATTATTTTTGGAACCTTATTTTTTCTCTCCAATCTAGATCATGAAAAAAAACTTAATTTGCAACAAGCATTCCTTCTAACTGCATTAGCATGGTTAAGTATTGCTATATTTGGTTCATTACCCTTTATATTCTCTAATTTGGAATTTTCAGTCACAAATGCCTTTTTTGAAAGTATGTCAGGTATTACAACAACTGGTTCAACAATCATATCAAATTTAGAAAATATGCCTAAAGGGATATTATTTTGGAGAGCAATACTTCAATGGTTGGGAGGTATTGGTGTCATAGTGATGGCGATTACATTAATGCCCATAATGAATGTTGGGGGAATGCAATTATTCAAAATTTCAAACAATGATTCATCTGAAAAAATTCTTCCAAAGTCTAAAGAGGTTGCTCTAAGATTGATTTATATTTACTCTGGATTAACAGCGCTATGTGCAATCACTTACAATATTTTTGGAATGAATATTTTTGATAGTATTACACATTCGATGACAACTATAGCAACTGGTGGATTCTCTAATTATAATCAATCCATTGGTTTTTTTAATAGCTTAGCGATAGAAACTACGGCTATGATATTTATTATTTTAGGAAGTGTTCCATTTATCGTGTACATTAAATTTTTGAATGGCAATAGGTCTATTTTTACATCAGATTCTCAAATCAAAACTTTTATTAAGATAATATTTATATCGATTTTTATTTTATCGATTTATCTTACTTTAAACAATTCAAGTTCATTTGATTTAAGATCAATTTTCTTTAACGTTATTTCTATTCTAACCGGAACCGGTTATGTCAATGCTCAATTTGACAATTGGGGTAGCTTTCCTCTAGTATTATTTTTAGCTTTGATGTTCATAGGTGGCTGTGCTGGTTCAACAACATGTGGCATAAAAATATTTCGTTTTCAAATTCTTTATTCATTTGTAATTAATCAACTAAAAAAAATTATTTACCCTAAAGGTGTTTTTGTGTTGAAATACGATAAAAATCCAATTGATGATAAATTCATAGCATCGATCATTTCTTTTATTTACATGTACTTAATAATATTTTTTTTATTGTCCGCGTTATTATCTTTAAATGGACTTGATTTTATAACCGCAATTTCAGGTGCTGCGACCTCTATTTCAAATGTTGGTCCAGGTTTAGGATCAATAATTGGACCTAATGGTAATTTCTCCTCATTACCAGATTTTTCCAAATGGATTTTAACAATCGGCATGATCTTAGGCAGACTGGAGTTATTTGCTATATTAGTGTTATTTTTACCTTCATTCTGGAGGAATTAAAAAATGATAGAAATTAAAAAACAATCCCTTTCAGAAACATTTTCAGTTTATTTCGATAAAAGAATGTTAAAAATATTATTGCTTGGTGCTATCTCTGGTTTTCCTTGGGTATTAATAGGTAGTAGTTTAAGTTTATGGTTAAAGGAAGATGGATTAAGCAGATCTACAGTTGGTTGGGCTGGTCTTATATTTGCAGTTTATGCATTTAATTATTTATGGGCTCCTTTAATCGATCGTATTCAAATACCATACCTAACAAAAAAAATTGGACATCGAAGAGGATGGATTGTCCTAATGCAGATATTAATCTTAATCTCCTTATTTTTGTGGAGTGTAATTGATCCTTCAGAAAATTTAGCCCTTGTAATATCAGTAGGTTTACTAATTGCAATTGCTTCAGCAACACAAGATATTACTGTGGATGCTTTAAGGATTGAGCAAATTAGCGAAAACGAGGGTAAATCAATGGCTGCGGGCGCAGCAATGGCTGTCGTTGGGTGGTGGAGCGGATATAAATTAGGCGGAGTTTTGTCATTGTTTTCCGCAGATTTTTTAGAAAATTTAGGTTTTCAAAATTATTGGCAACTAACTTTTTTAATCTTAGGAATTTTAATAATTCTAATGAATATTGGATTAATGTTTGTCAATGAAACTGACTCGACTGAAAGACAAATTAATCAGAAAGAAAATGATCAATTAATTGCTGGTAAATTCCAAAATTCAAATTTTCTTACTAAAACTATAACTTGGATCAGTGGAACAATCAGTGGACCTATAATAAGTTTTTTTAAAAAAAATGGCTTTCAAATAGCTTTGGGGATCCTAGGGTTTGTTTTTTTATTCAAAGTTGGAGAGGCTTTTTTAGGGCGTATGTCTATTATCTTTTATAAAGAAATTGGTTTTAGTAAATCAGATATTGCTATTTACTCAAAAACCTTAGGATGGATAACAACTGTCATCTTCACTCTACTAGGTGGACTATTTGTAATAAGATCTGGTGTTTTAAAAGCAATGTTTTTAGCAGGAATTTTAATGGCGAGCACAAATCTCTTGTTCAGTCTTTTAGCGTGGAGTGGTAAATCTGAAATACTATTTGCAATTGCTGTAATCTTTGACGACATTGCAGCAGCTTTTGCCACTGTTGCATTTGTTGCATTCATATCATTGCTAGTTGATAGAACTTACACAGCAACTCAATATGCTCTATTAGCCTCAATAGGTACTGCTGGAAGAACCACATTAGCATCATCATCGGGTGCTCTAGTTGATTGGCTTAATGGGGACTGGGGGGTATTTTTTATCTTAACTGCTATAATGGTAATACCATCTTTAATTATATTATGGATAATAAGAAATAAATTAAAGATTAATGAAAAATAATTTTTTTTATAATTTTTCACTTGGAAATATAAATGCAAAACCTTCTAATAACTCTGAAACTTTATCGCAAATCTTGTATGGTGAAAAATTTAAGGTATTAAAAAATCAAAAAAACTGGGTTAAGATTAAAACTAATTTTGACAATTATATTGGTTATATTAAAAAAAATTATTTTTACGAAAATTTTAAGCCGACTTTTAAGATAAAAAAAACAAAATCTAGAATATTTATTAAAAAGAAAAATAAGTTTTTACCAACAAAAAATTATCTTTTCTTTGCATCTAGCATATCGGTTTTAAACAAAAATAAAAGGCTAATTGAGTTTAAAAAGAACAGATGGATAAAAAAAAGTGATATTGTCAAAATTGATCATCTTGAAAAAGATTTTTTAAAAATAATGAAATTATTTAAAAGTAGTAAATATCTATGGGGTGGAAAAACATCTGATGGTATTGATTGCTCTGCTTTGATCCAAATTTACTTTTATTATAACAGAATATTTTTTCCAAGAGATACAAAAGATCAGATAAAGTTTTGTAAAAGAAAAAAAGGTAAAAATTTAAGTAAAGGAGATATAATATTTTGGAAAGGACATGTCGGTATATGTCTAAGTAAGTCTAAATTTATTCATGCTTATGGACCAAAAAAGAAGGTGGTAGTAATGCCAACTAAACAAACAATTGAATTAATTGATAAAACTGCAAATCTAAAAGTTAAAAAAGTAAGTAATATTGGTAATTATTAATCTCTACCAAAGTCAGGTTTATTTACATCCTGTTTTAATTTGATTATTTTAGACCTAACTTTTTTTGTTTGAATTAATTTTTTAAGAATTGATTTATTATTTTTTGAATTAATGTCTGTCTTAAAAGATCTTAAATTTTTGATAAATATATCAATTGCTCTTGAAACATTTTTTCTATTATCAAAAAAAATGTCTCTCCACATAATTTCATTTGATGCAGCGATTCTTGAAAAATCTCTTAATCCACCTGCACTATATTTAATTAAGTCATATTTTTGCTTTTTCTCAAAATCTTGAGCTGATTTAACCAAATTGTAAGCTATTAAATGTGGTAAATGGCTTGTAATTGAAAATATTTTATCGTGTCTTTCCGCATTCATAATTACTGTTTTTGAACCCATTTTTTTCCAAAAAGAATTTAAAAATTTTAAATGTTTCATATTTATTTTCTTATTTTTAATCAATACACACCACTTATTTTCAAACAGATTTTCCTTACCATGCTCAGGCCCACTTACTTCTGATCCAGCTATAGGATGACTTTGAATCCAGGATATTTTTTTTTTTAAATTTCTTTTAATTATTTCTGAAGACTCTATTTTTGATGAACCAACATCAGTAATAATTTGTTTTGAATTAAAATTATTGTTTAATCTTAATATCATCTTTTTGTATTCACTCATTGGCGTACAAAAAATAATTAGATTTGATTTTGCAACTACCTCTTGTAGTTTATTTACAAGAATTCCTGGCAACTTTAGTCTTTTGATCTTTGATATATTTTTTTTAGATTTTTCAAAAATGAAAATTTTTTTTGCTAATTTTTTTTTTGCAATTCTTTTTACTAACGAAGATCCTAACAAGCCACAGCCGATGATGAGCACATTTTTCATTAATTAAACATTCCTTTTACTGCTCGCATAAATTTTAAATTATCTGTTTTTGATCCAATGGTTAATCGTAACATATTTTTTATATTGTAGCCATTTTCCGTTGATCTTAAGATAATTCCTTTCATCTTTAATTTTTCATAAAAATATTTCGCTTTAAATTTACATTTCTCAAAATTTAATAATAAAAAATTGGCCGATATATTATTTGAATTAATTCCATATTGGTTAAGAAAATTTTTCAATTTTTTTGCATAAATAATATTGTGTTTAACTGAACGAGTTATAAACTTAGTATCCTTAAGAGACTCAATGGCAGCTTTTTGTGCTACCTCATTAACATTAAAAGGTGGCTTAATAACATTCAGTGCTTTAATAATTTTTTTTGAACCATATCCCCACCCTACTCTTAGAGAGGATAAACCGTATATTTTAGAAAATGTTCTTAAAATAAAGACATTTTGTTTATTTTTGAATAATTTTAATCCACTTTTATAATCATTATTTTTCATATATTCTGCATATGCATCATCCACTACTAGCAGAATATTTTTTCTCAATTTTTTTCTAAGTTCTAAAAGCTCAGAACTTGTTAGGTATGTTCCAGTTGGATTATTAGGATTTGCTAAAAAAACAATTTTTGTTTTTTTTGAAACATTTTTAATAATTTCTGGAATTGATACTTTGAAATTATTTTCTTTAGCAAAAATAACTTTTGCACCAACTATTTTAGCATATATCCTGTACATTAAAAAACTATACTGAGGAAGAATAACTTCATCCTTAGGATTCAAAAATAATTGACATAGCATTTGAATAACCTCATCAGATCCAGCGCCACAAATAATTCTATCTTCATTGCATTTAAACTTTTTAGATATTTGTCTTCTTAAGGCATTAGACTTGCCATCTGGGTACCTAAAAAAACTTAAATTTTTATTAGACAAAATCTTTTTAGCCTTTGAGCTGACACCTAAGGCTGACTCATTTGCAGATAGCTTTATAACTTGATGAAATCTCTTAAGACTGGATTTACCAGGCTCATAGGTTTCAATATTTAATTTCTTAAATCTCATGGTAGCCAACTTTTATAAATTTTATGCTCTTTATAAATAAAAAAACATTTTTTTATATAGTTTAAGTGTAATTATTTTTAAAAATTGACATACTAAATAACTTCTAGTACAAAATTTATGCGCTGATTTACCTGAATTGCGAGCGCTTTAAAAAAACCGCTAAAAAAGTTTTTTTTCTCACAATTCAACTTTCAGCTTTTATTATGAATATAAAACAAAATATAAAAACGTTGATTGTTGAAAAACCACTCAAATTAGATTGTGGTCAGACTATTAATAATTTTCCTTTAGCGTATGAAACTTATGGCTCACTCAATAATGAAAAAGATAACGCAATTTTAGTATTTCATGCTTTAACAGGTGATCAATTTGTAACAGGTATAAATCCAGTGACCAAAAAGGATGGTTGGTGGTCTTATGCGGTAGGCTCTGGCAAGTCGATAGATACAGATAAGTATTTTGTAATCTGTGCAAATGTAATAGGCGGGTGTATGGGGTCTTTTGGGCCTAGCCATGAAAATCCCAAGACAAAAAAAATTTACGGAACAGATTTTCCAGTCATCACAATTAATGACATGGTGAATGCACAAATTAATTTGTTGGATTTTTTTGGAATAAAAAAACTTTTTTCAGTTGTAGGTGGTTCAATGGGTGGAATGCAAGTCCTACAATTTATTAGTAATTATCCTGATAAAGCTAAAACAGCAATACCAATTGCTTGTACTTCAAGCCATTCTGCGCAAAATATTGCTTTTAATGAACTTGGCAGACAAGCCATTGCGGCAGATCATAATTGGTCTGATGGAGATTATAATTCAAAAAATATTGTACCCGATAAAGGATTAGCTGTAGCTAGAATGGCTGCACATATTACTTATCTCTCAAAAAAAGGGCTTCAAGAAAAATTTGGTAGAAAACTTCAAGAAAGAGATGATTTAAAATTTGGTTTTGATGCTGACTTTCAAATTGAAAGTTATCTTAGATACCAAGGTTCGGTATTTGTAGATCGGTTCGATGCGAATAGCTATTTGTATATTACTAGAGCAATGGATTATTTTGATTTAGTAAAACAATTTAATGGAAATTTATCTGATGCTTTTAAAAATACTAAAGCGAAATTTTTTATAATATCTTTTACCTCAGATTGGCTTTATCCAACACAAGAAAATAAAGACATTGTAATTGCCTTAAACGCAGTTGGTGCAAATGTTGGTTTTGTTGAAATTGAGTCTGATAAAGGCCACGATTCTTTTTTGCTTAATGTTCCCGATTTCTTAAAAGCTCTAAAAAATTTTTTAGATAAATCTTATGCAGAAAAAAATTTATGAAACCAGAATATAAAATTATTTCAGATTTGATTGAGAAAGATGCAAAAGTTCTTGATGTAGGATGTGATGATGGAACTTTGATGGAATTTTTAAAGACAAATAAAAATGCTAATATCAGAGGAATTGAGATTTCAAAAGAAAAAGTGCAAATTTGTATTGCTAAAGGGCTGACTGTTATTGAGGGGAATGCAGAATTTGATTTAAAGCAATTTCCAAATGACTCTTTTGAGTATGTTGTTCTTGGACAAACTTTACAAGCTTTTATAAATCCTGAGACTGTAATTAAAGAGCTTTTACGAGTTGGTAACAAAGCTATAGTAACTATTCCAAATTTTGGGCATTGGAAAGTAAGATTAAATTTATTATTTAAAGGAACAATGCCAATTACAAACTCTTTACCTCATGATTGGTATAACACACCAAACATTCATATGTGCACGATAAAAGATTTTGTCAGATTTTCTAAGATTATTAACTTTAAAATTTTTAAATCTTTAGCGTTAATTAATGAAAATGTTTCTGATATTAATAACTCAAATCTTATTTTTAAAAATTTATTTGGAGAACTTGGTATATTTTTAATAGAAAAATAAATGAAAATTGAAATTATTAAATGTCTACAGGATAATTATAGCTACTTAATCATTGATGAAAAAAATCAAACCGCTTGTGTCATTGACCCTAGCGAGTCTGCACCAATAATCAATTATCTTGATAATTCAAAAATAAATTTAAAATTCATACTTAATACACACCATCATTACGATCATGTGGGTGGAAATCTTGAATTAAAAAAAAAGTATAATTCTAAAGTGGTTGGATTTATTGGAGATAAAAATCGTATACCCGAGATTGATATATCTCTAGAGGATAATCAAATATGGAAACAAGATAATTTTGAGGCAAAAATTTATCATGTTCCAGGTCATACATCTGGTCATATCGCTTTTCATTTTTTTAAAGAAAAAAAAATTTTCACAGGTGATACTCTATTCTCTTTAGGATGTGGCAGAATTTTTGAAGGCACCTACGAACAAATGTATAATTCAAAAAAATTAAATCATTACCAAAAGATACAGAAATATATTGTGGCCATGAATACACTTTACAAAACTCAAATTTTTGTATCGCCAATGACTCTGGTAATTTAAAATTAAAAAATAAAATACTAGAGATTAACAAGAAACTTAAAAATGCATTACCAACAATACCAAGTACTTTAGCTGATGAATTAGAATGTAATATATTTCTTAAAGCAAAAGATTTAGAAAGTTTTTCAAAATTGAGAGATTTAAAGGATAATTTTTAGTTAATAAGCTTGACTAAAGAAATGCCCTGACTATATTGCCTGATAAAAAAATCTATTTTATGTCATACGCAGTTATACAATCAGGTGGAAAACAATATAAAGTGAAGTCTGGTGAAATTTTAAAAATTGAAAAATTACCAAATTCAAAATCTGACACTAAAATTGAGTTTAATGATATATTGGCATATGGCGATAATAAAGTAATAGAAATTGGTTCGCCAACAATTCAAGGTGCCAAAGTTGAAGCAAACCTAATAAAAAATAGTAAAAATAGAACTGTACTTATTTTTAAAAAGAGAAGAAGACAAAATTCAAGAAGAAAAAATGGTCATAGACAAGAATATTCTATGATTAGAATAAATAAAATTTTTTCAAAAGATGGTAAAATTTTATCTGAGGCTGAGAAGATTTCTAAACCAACAAAAAAAGATTCTGAAAAAAAGGAATTGAGTAAATAAAGGAATAAAATATGGCTACAAAAAAAGCTGGTGGATCATCAAGGAATGGTAGAGATAGTGCCGGCAGAAGACTTGGTGTAAAAAAATATGGTGGTCAAAATGTTATTCCTGGCAACATAATTGTTAGACAAAGAGGCACTAAGATATTTCCAGGAGAAAATGTGGGTATGGGTAAAGATCACTCAATTTTTTCAGTAATAAAAGGTAAAGTTGTTTTTAAAAAAACAAAATCCGATAGAACTTTTGTTTCAGTAAAACCCAATTAATATTACAACTCAAAATAGCGTTGTATTATGAAATTCTTAGATCAAGTAAAAATTTATATTAAAGCTGGCAATGGTGGTGATGGCTCTCCAAGTTTTAGAAGAGAAAAATTTATCGAGTATGGTGGACCAGATGGTGGCGATGGTGGTAAAGGTGGTTCAGTAATTTTAAAAGCTGAGAGAAATTTAAATACTTTAATCGATTTTAGATATCAACAACATCATAAAGCAAAAAGAGGTAACAATGGTGCTGGACAAAACCGGACTGGTAAAAGTGGAGATGATCTCATTCTCAAAGTTCCATTAGGTACTCAGGTTTTTGAAGAAGATAATAAAACCTTAATTTTTGACTTTATAAAAATTGGGGAGGAGTTTGTGGCTGCTGCAGGTGGTAAAGGTGGTTTAGGCAATACTAGATTCAAAAGTTCAACAAATAGAGCTCCAAGAAAATTTACTAAGGGTACTCGTGGTGAAGAATTTACTATATGGCTTCAATTAAAAACAATTGCAGATGTTGGAATAATAGGATTACCTAATGCTGGTAAATCAAGTTTACTAGCAGCTATTACTAATGCTAATCCTAAAATTGCAAATTATGAATTTACAACATTAAATCCTAATCTTGGTGTGGCAAGCTATGATGATAAAGAAGTTACAATTGCAGACATTCCTGGATTAGTAGAGGGAGCACATAAAGGAACTGGTTTAGGAATACAATTTTTAAAACATATAGAGAGGTGTAAATCTCTTTTACACATGATCGATATAACAAGCGATGATATAAAAAAAAGTTATAATCAGGTAAAAAAAGAATTAAAGAGCTATAGTTCCAAACTTGCAAAAAAAAGAGAGCTTATTGTTTTAAATAAAACCGATTTAATTGACGATAAAGAAATGAAAAAAATTGAGAAAAATTTAAAAAAAATCACTAAATCAGAAATTATTACAATTTCTACAATAAAGAAGAAATATATTTCCAAAATTAAAGCAAAATTAGTTGGTTATGCATCTTAAAAATTCGAAAATTATAGTAATAAAAATTGGATCATCACTGATTGTAGATAGTAAAAAAAAGATAAGAAAAAAATGGCTATCTTCTTTTGCTAAAGATATTCAAAAACTAAAATCTAAAAATAAAAAGATTATCATTGTAAGTTCTGGAGCAATTGCACTTGGATGTAAAAAAATGAATTACAATAAATCAAATTTAAAGCTTGATAAAAGTCAAGCAATAGCCTCTGTGGGTCAAATCGAACTTATGAATTTATTTTCTCAAACTTTTTCAAAATTAAAGATTAATATTTCACAAATTTTGCTAACTTTGGATGATACCGAGGAGAGAAGAAGATCAATAAATGCTAAAAGGACATTTGAGAACTTATTTAAGTTGGATTACATACCCATCGTTAATGAAAATGATACTATTGCAACGTCAGAAATAAAATATGGTGATAATGATAGACTTGCCTCTCGGGTTGCACAGATAACTAATGCCGATACTTTAATATTATTATCCGATGTAGACGGTCTTTTCACAAAAAATCCAAAATTATTTAAAGACGCAAAATTAATAAAAAAAGTGAATAATCTAGACAAAGATATGAAAAAAATTTACATAAAAGGGGTAACAGAGTTTGGTAAGGGTGGAATGAATACCAAAATTGAAGCTGCTAAGATTTGTAATTTGGCAGGATGTAATATGATTATTGCAAACGGATTATATTTAAATCCAATACAACAAATTGAAAAAAAGAATATTTGTACTTTATTTGAGTCAAGAATATCTAAATTACATGCACGAAAAAAATGGATAATAAGTTCTGTTTCACCAAAAGGGACACTTGTCATAGATGATGGTGCTAAAAAAGCACTAGTTGGTGGTAAAAGTTTATTGGCAGCAGGGATTATTAATTTATCAGGGAAATTTAACAAAGGTGATCATATAAAGATTCTAGATACTAAAAACAAAGAATTTGCGAGAGGTCTAAGCTCTTTTTCTTCTGAAGAAATAAATAAGATAATGGGTTGTCACTCAAATGAGATTGAAAAAAAACTTGGATACATAACAAAATCTGAAGTTGTTCATAAAGATGATATGGTCGAGGTTTAATGCAAAAGCTACTAACTGATATCGGAAAAAAATCAAAAAAAGCTATTAATAAAAGGTTAAGTACAAAAAAAAAGGACAAAGTTCTAAAAGATTATCGTCTTCTAATCTTAAAAAACAAAAAATTAATAATTAATGAAAATAAAAAAGATATTAAGAATGCCTACAAAAAAGGTATTAAAAATAATTTAATCCAAAGATTAATATTAAATGACAAAAAAATAGTTGCGATAACCAATTCTATAAAAAAAATTATTAGTTTAAGGGATCCTACAAATGTCATTTTAGAAAAATGGAAAAGGCCAAATGGTTTAGTAATATCAAAAGTATCTATACCTATTGGTGTAATTGGCGTTATATACGAAAGTAGACCCAATGTTACAGCAGATGTTGCATCGTTATGTTTTAAGTCTGGGAATGCCGTCATTTTAAAAGGTGGATCTGAAGCTTATTATTCTAATCTTATTCTCACAAAATTCTTTAGAAAATCACTAAAGAAAAATAATGTTGATGAAAATTTTGTTCAGTTTTTAAAACTTAAAAAAAGAAGTGTTGTTGATTTTCTTCTACAAAAAATGAGTAAATTTATTGATGTAATAATTCCAAGAGGTGGGAAAGGTTTAGTTAAAAAAGTACAGGATTTGTCATCTGTTCCAACAATTGGTCATTTGGAAGGTGTTTGTCATTCTTATGTAGATAAAAATGCAAATCCTAAGATTGCAAATAAAATAGTTCAAAATGCTAAAATGAGGAATACCGCAATATGTGGAGCAACCGAAACAATTCTTTTACACGAAAAAATAATTAAGAAATTTGGAAATGAAATTTTAAAAAATTTAGAAGAAAATGGATGTAAAATTATTGGTGATAATAAGATAAGAAAACTTTATGATAAAAAAATTCAGAAAGCTTCGATAAAAGATTGGTCAAAAGAATATTTGTCACCTGTTGTATCTGTGAAATCAGTAAAAAATATAGATGAGGCTATAGCGCATATTAACAAATACGGAACCATGCATACGGATTGTATTATTACTCAAAACAAAAAAGCAGCAAAAAAATTTTTAAATGAGGTAAAAAGTTCAATTGCTATGCACAATACTTCAACACAATTTGCAGATGGAGGTGAATTTGGGTTTGGTGGCGAGGTGGGAATCTCAACCAACACACTTCCACCTAGAGGTCCCGTAGGACTTAATCAACTTATTTCCTATAAATATCAAGTCACCAGCAAAGGCCAAGTAAGGAAGTAATTTGAATTTGAAAAAAAAAAGAATTGGAATTTTAGGTGGTTCATTTGATCCTGCTCACAATGGTCATCTAGCTATATCTAAAGAGGCAGTAAAAAGATTTAAACTTGAAAAGATTATATGGGCCATTACAAAAAAAAATCCTTTTAAAATAAAAAGTTCTTTAAGCCTGCAATCTAGAATTAAAGGATGTAAAAAGATTATTAAAAAAAATAAATTTATTGAGGTCAAATTTTATGAAAATAAAATTAAATCAAATAAAACAATAAATCTAATAAATTACTTCAACAAAAATAAAAAAAATGAAATTTTTTTCTTAATGGGTGCAGATAATTTAGTTAATTTCCATAAATGGCATAAATGGAAACAGATTTCAGAAAAATGTAATATCTTAGTTTTTGATAGATATGGATATAAGAAAAAATCATTAAATTCTAAGACATATAAAACCCTTAAAAGTGAGAAATTTAAATTTGTTTATTTTAATAAAGTCAATATTTCGTCTTCTCAATTAAGGAAAATTTGATAGTCTAAAATTAATTAATGGATAAAATTTCAGATCTTAAAAATTCTATCATCAAAACATTGGATATTAACAAGGCTCAAGACATAATAAGCATAGATCTCAAAGACAAAAGTTCTATGGCTGATTTTATGATTATTGCGAGCGGCACTTCATCTAGGCACATACAATCTTTATCCGAGCAAGTTTTGGAAAAATTCAAAGATAATGGCATAAAAAATTCAAAAATTGAGGGCGCAGATAGTAGTGAATGGAAATTAATTGATGGTATAGACTTAATTGTTCATATTTTTCACCCAGAAAAAAGAAAATTTTATGAACTTGAAAAAATGTGGTCTGAGCTAATACCTAAAGAAAAATTAATTATCTAATGAAAAAAGTATTAACATTATTTTTATTTTGTTTTCTATTTCAGCAAGTGAATTCTGCTGAAAATGATATTTACAAAAAAATTGATTTATTTGGAGAAGTGCTTGAAAAAATCAATAAAGAATATGTAGATGAAATTAATCAATCTGAGAGTATGGACTCTGCAATCAATGGCCTTCTACAATCTCTTGATCCTTACTCGGCATACATGTCTCCAGAAATATTTAATGAAATGCAGACTGAGACTAGTGGTGAATTTGGGGGTCTTGGTATTGAGGTGAGTATGGAGTCAGGTGTTGTAAAAGTCATTTCTCCTATAGATGACACGCCAGCATCTAGAGCAGGGATTAAAGCAGGCGACTATATTGTTAAAATTAATGATGTTCAAGTTCAGGGCAAATCTCTCAGCGAAGCTGTTGATTTAATGAGGGGGCCAGTTGGATCAGGAATTGAACTCACAATTCGAAGACGTGGAGAGAGAAAAGCTCTAATATTTAATGTTGTAAGAGAGATTATACAAATTCAATCTGTTAAAGCTGACATTTTAGAAAAAAATATAGGTTATTTAAGACTAACCTCGTTTAATGAAAATAGTGGCAAACAAATAGAAAGAGAAATTAAAAAATTAGAAAAAAATAAAGATGTTAAGTCATACATTTTAGATTTAAGAAACAATCCTGGCGGACTACTTTCTCAAGCAATAAAAATCTCCGACTTTTTTTTAGATAATGGAGAGATCGTGTCCACAAAAAGTAGAAAACCTTCTGAAAATAGAAAATGGTTTGCAAAAAAAGGTGACCTTACAAATGGAAAAGTCTTGATTGTTCTTATTAACTATGGATCAGCGTCAGCTTCTGAGATAGTTGCGGGTGCTCTTAAAGATCACAAAAGAGCAATTTTATTAGGTGAAAATAGTTATGGTAAAGGGTCAGTACAATCTATCATCCCCCTTAAAAATGATGGAGCAATTAGGCTCACAGTAGCTAAATATTATCTTCCTTCCGGAAAATCTATTTCTGAAGTTGGTGTATCTCCAGATATAGAAATTGATGAGGAAAATGATGATTTCAGAATCAAAACTGAAACCGACAATCAGTTAGAATACGCCATTAAACTTCTCAAAGGCTAATATGGAAGAAAAATTCAGAAATCTGCCACTTAGAAGTGGAGTGGGAATTGTTGTCCTTAACAAGGAGAATAAAGTTTTTGTAGCAAAACGAATAGATAATCCAAAAAATTTTTGGCAAATGCCACAGGGTGGAGTAGATGATGGAGAAGAATTTTTAGCCGCTGCATATAGAGAATTAGAGGAGGAAACAAGTATCAAGAATGTAGAACTTGTAAAAGAAATAGAAGGCACAATTACCTACGAACTTCCAAAAAATTTATTGGGTATTATTTGGAAAGGTAAATATAAGGGACAAAAACAAAAATGGTTTTTGATGAGATACCTAGGTAAAGATGAAGATATTAATATTAAAACAAATAAACCAGAATTTTTAGAATGGAAATGGATTGAATTAGATAAAATAACTGAAGTGGTAGTAGATTTCAAATATCATGTTTACAAAGAACTTAAAGAAAAAATAAAAACGATAATTAATTGATTGATTTTAAAGTTTCAACTTTTTGATCAGCCAAATATTTCAATTGATCACTAATTTCTGGTTTATTAGATTCTTCCTCTGCATTTTTTAATAATTCCTGTAACTTATTTTTCTCAATATCTTTTAGATTTAAGATGTAGCTAGTCAAAATGGATAAGGTATTATTTTTAAATTCAATAATCCCATCCTCAACATAATACTTTTCTTCACCAGATTTTGCTTGAATGGTAACAATACCTGGTTTTAAAAATGAAATTATAGAAATATGATCTTTTAATATCCCCATTTCTCCTTCAAATGCAGGAACAACTACCTCATTAACATCCTCTTTTGATAAGAAGGATTTCTCTGGATTAACTATTTCTATTTTAAATTCATCACTCATTAAGCTGCTGCATCTTTAGACATTTTTTCAGCTTTTTCGATGGCTTCCTCAATGGTTCCAACCATATAAAATGCTGCCTCTGGAAGATGATCATATTCACCTTTGCAAATTGCATCGAAACCTTTAATTGTTGACTCTAAATCAACTAGTTTTCCTGGTGATCCTGTAAATACCTCAGCCACAAAGAAAGGTTGAGATAAAAACCTTTGAATTTTTCTAGCTCTCGCTACGACTAATTTATCTTCCTCTGATAATTCATCCATACCTAAGATAGCTATAATATCTTGCAATGATTTATATGTTTGTAATATTTTTTGCACTTCACGAGCTACTCGATAATGCTCATCACCAACAATTCTAGGATCAAGAATTCTTGAAGTTGAGTCTAATGGGTCAACTGCAGGATAAATACCTATTTCAGCTATTTGTCTTGAGAGTACAGTTGTTGCATCTAGATGAGCAAATGAGGTTGCTGGTGCAGGATCCGTTAAGTCATCAGCAGGCACATAAATTGCCTGTACTGATGTAATAGAGCCTTTATTGGTTGTAGTGATTCTCTCTTGTAAATTTCCCATATCAGTTGCTAATGTTGGCTGATATCCTACAGCAGAAGGTATTCTTCCTAATAATGCTGATACCTCAGAACCCGCTTGAGTAAACCTAAATATATTATCAACGAAAAATAGAACATCCTGTCCTTCTTGATCTCTAAAATATTCTGCTACAGTTAATCCTGTAAGTGCCACTCTTGCTCTTGCTCCCGGAGGTTCATTCATTTGTCCATAAACTAAAGCTGCTTTAGAACCAGGTCCTTCAGATTTTATTACCCCTGACTCCATCATTTCATGATAAAGATCATTTCCTTCTCTAGTTCTTTCACCTACGCCCGCAAAAACTGAAAAGCCACCATGGGCTTTAGCAACATTGTTTATCAATTCCATGATTAAAACAGTTTTTCCAACACCCGCACCACCAAACAAACCTATCTTTCCTCCTTTTGCATATGGAGCTAAAAGATCAATAACTTTGATACCAGTTACAAGTATTTCTGTCTCTGTTGACTGATCGTTAAATTCTGGAGCTGGTCTATGGATTGGCCAATTTTCTTTTGTTTTTACTTCTCCTCTTTCGTCTATAGGCTCTCCAACAACATTTATAATTCTTCCTAAAGTTTCAGGTCCTACTGGTACTTTAATTGGAGCATTTGTATTTATTACCTCATCACCTCTTTTTAGTCCTTCAGTAGCGTCCATTGCAATTGTTCTGGCAGTAGACTCTCCTAAGTGTTGAGCTACTTCAAGCACTAATCTATTATTTCCATTTTTACATTCTAAAGCTGTTAATATCTCTGGTAAATCACCTTCAAACTTTACATCAACAACTGCTCCTATAACTTGTGTAATTATTCCCTTGCTCATAATTATAAACTTTCTGCTCCTGATATTATTTCTATTAGTTCTTTTGTAATTGCTGCCTGACGACTTCTATTATATTCAATAGTAAGTTTATCAACCATTTCACCTGCGTTTCGAGTTGCATTATCCATTGCACTCATTCTTGCACCCTGTTCGCTAGCTGAATTTTCTAACATCGCTTTAAATATTTGAGTCGAAATATTTTTTGGTAATAAATTACTTAAAATTTCATCCTCGTCTGGTTCAAATTCATAGTTATCTTCTGAATTGTTTTGATCATCACTTTTTGTATTTAACGGGATGATTTGTTGAGCCTGAGGTATTTGGGTTATTACATTTTTAAATTGATTATAAAAAATGGTACAAATATCAAATTCTTCTTTTTGAAACTTTTCAATTATAATTTTTCCGACTTTTTCTGCATCAAAGTAATTTGCGTTTTTTGAATTTTTAAAAGAAATGTTCTCAATAATTTTATTTCCATATACTCTTTTTAACTGATCGTTACCTTTAGAACCAACAGTAATAATCTTCAATTCCTTACCCTCTTTATTCAATTTAG
>LUMC01000046.1_pt1 | contig 18410 bp, 20 predicted proteins | sample 729671 | NCBI WGS metagenome assembly LUMC01 (sample SAMN03860273, study PRJNA289734) | marine metagenome | biome: seawater column; feature: ocean; material: water; isolation source: Red Sea water column Station 91 - depth 10m | place: Saudi Arabia: Red Sea | collected 2011-10-15 | depth 10 m | reverse complement strand
AACATATGGTTTACATCTAGAATATTTGATAAATAATCATTATAAAAACTACTTGATACATACACTACTAAAAATAATGCGATAAATCTTGCAATTCTATTTTTTATAAAAAATTTTTTTAAATCTTCATTTACAAATACATCTATAATAGGTGGTGCTGCAATTATTAAAAACATCAATTGTAATTCAAAATTAATTGATAGAAATGGATTATTTATATTAAACATTATAAAATATATAAATAATATATATATTATTTAATCACACCAATTAGGATTATTTTTTTTTTCATTTTCAATCCTTTGTATTAATTCAGATTTATTTCCACCTACACGACATTTATTTTTACGTAATAAATTTTTTAATTCATTAACTTTCATATTGGTAATTGATTTATCTAAAGATTTATCTAAAGTTTTAATTTTTTGCCTATAATGTTTATTACAAAATATTCCATTAGGAGTTATACATGCTGAATTATTACACAACTTTTTTGTTGTTTTTAAACAATGTTGACAACTATTTATTTTCATTGAATATTTTTGAGGATAATTTACACCTTTTATAATTGGTAAATTATAATAATTAAAATATGGAAGAATATTATTTGTTATATCTCTACAATATGGGCATTTTATTTGATTTATAGATAATTTTGTAAAATCATAACTGAGGGAATATTTATTAGTTTTTTGATATTTTATTTCATTATACAATGGAATATAATTAAATTTATGACCACAAGATAACTGTATATAATTATCTTCTAGTGTTGAATTAGTAATTTCACAAAGACTTTCTTTATCGGTATTCGTTTCTCCATTTTCTATTTTAAGATTATCTAATTTTTCATCATCACTAGAACTATTTAATAAATTATAAAATATTTGTTTTCTCTCATTTTCATTAACACTTTCTATCATTAGTTAAAATATTTATATATATTTTAAATTATTTATCGTAAATATATACAAAATATACAAAATAGAGAAAAGTATATATATATATATATATTATAATAAATAAATATGGAAAAAAGTCTATGGGGCCCAGCTATATGGTATTTTTTTCATGGCATAGCAGAAAAAATAAAACCTGAAAAATTTAATGAGCAAAAAGATAATTTATTTAGTATTTTATTTATTGTATGTGATAATTTACCATGTCCAGATTGTAGTGAACATGCAATAAAAGAAATCAAGAAAATAAATATAAAAAATATAACATCACGTGATATATATAAAGAATTATTACTAGAATTACATAATCGTGTTAATAGTCGTTTAAATAAACCTAATTTTACACGAGAACAACTGGATGAAAAATACAAATATATAAATTTAAATGCATTAATGAATAATTTTAATATAGCATATAATACGAGTGTATACAATGAAAAATTATTACAAAATTCATTTAAAAAGAGTATTAAAAATAGAGAATTGTATACTAAAATAAATACAGTTTTAACTTGTTGTAATAACTAGAATAAATATATCTAGAATAAATGAGATTTATTATTATTATTATTATTAATAAATTTTATATAAGTTAAATATATATTAAATAATATGATTGATATATTAAAAAATCCTCTATATAATGCTATATTTACAGGCATAGTAATTTATATATTAATATCAATATCAAACAAAGGAGATCCTATTTTAGGTGCTATTTTATCATCTTTACCAGTCGGTGTATTAAGTTTATTAGCAATTGTTAAAAAAGATAATATACAAGAATTTTATATTAGAAGTGAAATAATTACAAACACAATAATAATAGTAATGTGGATATCGATTAATATTCTTCTCTATTATATTAAAGATACAAATACAGTAGCTATAATAGGTATTGGTATATGGGTAATATTATCTATAATATTTTATTTTACTAGTAAGTACTTTTTACAAAAAATGATATAGATAAAAATTAAAATATTAAAATAGAAAATTGAAAATTTATATTTACAAAATAAATGTAAATATAAATCACTTATATAATGTATATGCGTCAAGTTAGTTACAAACTACTTGAATTTAACGTATATGATGATAATGCAATAAAAGAAGACAGTAGTAAATACAGGGATAATCGCGAATTTATGGTACAAGTTTTTGCTATAAATGAAAAAGGCGAAACTGCTAGTATATTCATAGAAGGTTATACCCCATTCTTCTATGTAAAAGTTGATGATACATGGGATGAAAGTAAAAAAACCTGCTTTATTAATGAGATAAAAAATAAGATAGGAACTTATTATGAAGATTCTATTGTTAAAGGTAAATTAATATCTAGAAAAACACTATACGGATTTGATGCTGGTAAATCGCATAAGTTTGTACAGATAATATTTAAAAATACTATGGCTCTTAATAAAGCAAGAAAACTATGGTATGATGAGACTTATGAAGGTGGATATAGTAAGTTTTTAAAACCAGATGGATATATATTTGAAGAAACACCTACATATCTATATGAATCAAATTTTCCACCACTTCTTCGATTATTTCATATTAAAGAAATTAGTCCATCAGGATGGATTGCTTTACCTGAAAACCATTATCTAAAACATAAAAAAAACAACACAACATGTACATATGAGTATACTATAAATTATCGTTATATTATTAGTCTTAATAAAAATACACGAGTTCCATATAAGCAATGTAGTTTTGATATTGAGGCTAGTAGTAGTCATGGAGACTTTCCTGTTCCAATAAAAAATTATAAGAAACTAGCGATTGACATTGTTAACAAGATCAGTAAAACTGGAGATAATTCTGTAGAAACTATTAAAGAGATGGTGTATACAGGATTTAATCTAGCTAATGTAGATGGTATTAATAGAGTATTTACAAAAAAACCTGTTGTTAAAGAAAAAATTTATGAATTATTCGAAGAATTTGTCTATCTTGTACCTAAAAATATTAAACTAGATGAAGAAATGGATGAAGAATGCGAAGTAGAAGAAGTTGACGAAGATGAAGATGAGGATGATAATAGTGAAATTGTACAATCAAATAATGAAATTGAATATAGTAATAATCCCAAGAAAAAACGTCTTATAAATAATAAATCATCAAATATTATTGATATATTGCAGGATGACAGTTGTGAATATAAACTAAAGGTTAAAGAATTATGTAAATCACTAACATATTTGTTTCCTCCTCTTGAAGGTGATCGGGTAACTTTTATAGGATCAACTATTAAAAAATATGGAGACAGCGATTTCACATTAAAACATTGTATTGTATTAAATGGTTGCCACATACCAGAAGAATATAGAGATAATTATGTTATAGAATGTTATGAAACAGAACAAGAAGTGCTTTTAGCATGGCAACAGTTTATTCAACGCGAAAATCCAGATATTATTACTGGATATAATATTAATGGTTTTGATTTTAATTTTATGTACAAACGCAGTCTAGAATTAAGATGCAGTAATGAGTTTTTGAAGCTTTCTAGAAATCGCGATGAAGTTTGTATTAATCGTGATTGGAGAACTGGAAAAGAGAGTATTGAAACTACGAAAATTGTTCTAGCATCTGGAGAATATAATTTAAAATATATTAAGATGACTGGTCGGCTCGTTCTAGATCTCTATATATATTTTAGACGGGAATACCAATTATCTAGCTATAAATTAGACCACACAGCAAGTCAGTTTATTTGTGATGATGTTAAAAAAATACAACATGTATTAGGAGAAGATAGCAAAGAAAAAACTATTATTTATTCTAAAAATTTAAAAGGATTAAATCCAGGTGACTATATTAATTTTGAAGAAATATCATACAGTACGGAATATTATAAAAAAGGAAAAAAGTTTATCATAAAGGAAATTGATATTGATAAACATTCATTTAGTATAGATGGTCGAGAAGAACTAAATATGGAGAAAAAGGTGAAATGGGGAATAGCTAAGGATGATGTTCCTCCACAAGAGATTTTTAGATTATCAAATGGAAGTGATCGAGATAGAGGAATAGTAGCAATGTATTGTATTAAGGATTGCAGATTAGTACAAGATATTATTGATAAAATGGATTTACTTACTGGATTTATTGAGATGTCTAATTATTGTAGTGTTCCAATGTCATTTCTATTATTTAGAGGTCAGGGTATCAAGTTGCAGAGTTATGTAGGTAAGAAATGCAGAGAAAAAGATACATTAATGCCTACATTGGATAAAAGTGACGATGATAGTGGATATGAGGGAGCAATTGTATTAGAACCTAAAACAGATATCTATCTAGAAGATCCTGTTGCATGTGTTGATTATAGTTCTCTTTATCCAAGTAGTATGATTAGTGAAAATCTTTCACATGATAGTAAAGTATGGACACGAGAATATAATTTAGAAGGAGAAGAGATAAAAGTATGGGGTGAAAAGGATAGTGATGGAAATTTTAAATATGATAACCTAGAAGAGTATTCATATATAGATGTTGTATATGATACATATGAATATGTTAGAAAAACTCCTAAAGCTGCAGCTACAAAAGTTCGCAGTGGCTATAAAATTTGCAGATTTGCACAATTACCAGAAGGTAAATCAATTATGCCTTCTATTTTAGAAGAATTATTAGGAGCTAGGAAAGCTACTAAGAAATTAATGAATAAGGCTTTTGAAGATGGAGATTTGTTTATGGGAAATATTTATGAAAAACGACAATTAACAATTAAAGTTACTGCTAATAGTCTTTATGGTCAATGTGGTGCAAAAACAAGTGTATTTTATGATAAAGACGTTGCAGCATCTACCACAGCTGTTGGTAGAAAATTACTAATTTATGGAAAAGAGGTAATAGAAACTGGATATAAAAATAGGATAGTTTCATTAAAAAATGGTAGTAAGGTTAAAACTAATGCAGAATATGTATATGGCGATACGGACAGTGTATTCTTTAAATTTAATCTTAAAGATCTAGATGGTAATAAGATTGTTGGGCGTGAAGCATTAGAGATAACTATTGAATTAGCAAAACAAGCAGGACACTTAGCTACTAAATTCTTAAAACGACCACATGATCTAGAATATGAGAAGACTTTTATGCCTTTCATATTACTATCTAAAAAACGATATGTAGGTATGTTATATGAAGACAATCCTGATAAAGGTAAAATTAAATTTATGGGAATTGTTTTAAAACGTCGAGATAATGCAGCAATAGTAAAAGATGTTTATGGTGGTATTATTGATAAGATTGTAAAAGAGAAGAGTATAACACGTGCAATGAGATTTTGTCGTGAGTGTTTACAAAATATGGTTGATGAAAAATATCCTATTGAGAAACTGATTGTAACTAAATCTCTTCGAGGATATTACAAAAATCCTAAACAAATTGCTCATAATGTTCTTGCTGATAGAATAGGTGATCGCGAACAAGGAAACCGTCCTTTACCGGGAGATAGAATTGAATATGTATATATTAAAAATGGAGATAAAAAGGCGCTTCAAGGTGATAAAATAGAAACACCTAAATACATACAAAATATAGGAGGAGAAATAGATTATTCATTCTATATTACAAATCAAATTATGAAGCCTGTATTACAATTATTTGCATTAGGTGTTGAAGATATGTATGAACTTAAGAAAAAATATGGCGATTCTCTTGGTAAATGGTATAGAATGTTAGCGGAATTACAAGAAAAGTGGCCAGAAGAAGATAAGTTTATAAAGAAATGTGAAGAACTTAAATGCAAAGAAGTAAAATCTATAATATTTGATCCCTATCTCAATATTCTTAAAGTTTAATAATACCAGTTTTACCTTTGATAATTACTGTTCCTTGTTTTTCACCCTTTTTTAATTTTTTCAATGTTGTATAACAAACTTTTATATCTTTTAAATGTCTATATTTTGTGTTTTCTTTACATAGTTTAGCACCATATGTTAAAAAGTCATTACACGAATTATCTTGTAATTCAAATAACGTAGATTTCATAATTACATAAGGAGAAGAGAAACTATTTAGATGAAACCATATATATTCACTATTTTCTTGTTGAAGACTATCTAATAATTCCCAATTTTCTTTTGCCGTTTGCCCAATACAATATTCAATTTCATTATAAATATATTTTTTCATATGTATTATATTATACTAATACAATACATATATTATTTTTATATAGTTATATATAACTAATATATATAAGTAATATATATATGATATCTATAAATGTACCGCAATGTTATGTAGTTGCAAAAAACTATGATATTAAAATTACAAAATATAAAGGTACAGAATATAAAGGAGATACACAATGGATAGCCGAATGGTATTATACAGTTTATGAACCTTTTATGGATAATGTTATATTCCATATTAGAGGAGATTTTCACGAAACATATCCTAATCCACCACATTTATCTATAAAAATAGAATATCCAGATAATAGTTTTAGTAGTTGGTTACATTTAAGTATAGACGAATATGGTAAAGGTTATGTTCAAAATTTCAATATTGCGGGTAAAAAAAGTAGAAAGAGAAAAAAGAGGAAAAGTATTTTAAGAAAAAAGACACAAGGAAATAGAGAAAAGGGAGAAAAGAGAGAAAAAGCAAAAAAATAAATAATGATTATAGAATAAAAATAATTATATCTAGTATGTGGGCTACATATAATTATGATAATTTACCAAGTGTACATGTTACAATTAGTGGTGTAATTGAAAATGATCTAGAATTTAGCAATTTTATTGAAAACTGGTTAAATTTATTTAATACAGGAGAAAAATTTAACTTTATATTTGATACAGTGAATTGTGGGTTAATAAATATAAAATATGCAATTTTTATGGCATTTTGGATAAAACAGTTTAAAAAAAAAAAATACAAAAATTTAGAACATAGTGAAATTTTGGTAGCAAATCATTATATAATATATTTATTACGTTTAATATTTTATATTGAAACACCTATTGCACCAGTAAAAGTTATTTATAAAAATACTAATAATAATACAATTTATAGTGAAGATTTTATTCCTTCTGAATAAATTTTAATATCCACTATTATAAACAATATAATATTATATATATATATATATATAATGTTATCTCCAAATATTAGTTCACCTAACCTAAGTTGTGCATATTATCCATCGATAGATAGTGTTGATACTACACCGCAAATATTAGAGTTAGATAGCAATAGTGGTCCAAAAAATGAACCAATTGCAGTAAGAAGAAGTACAAGAGCAAGAAAACAACCAGAAATATTAACATATAAACAAGAAGTGCCTTCTTCTAGAACTGTATCTAAAGCTAATAAATTAAAAGATTTTATTGAAAAAGAGAAAAAGACAAAAAAGGCAAAAAAGACAGAAACGAGCATAAAAGCGACAACAGATAAAAAAACTAGACCTAATCCATGGGCTATGAGACAAGCATGGTTAAATAAAATAAAAAAACTTAGGCAAGATCCTGAATTTATAAAAAGACAACAAGCAATAGTATCAAAATTTAAAAGTGAATATAGACCATATGTATGGAATAAAGATTTATCAAATTACGAAAATCTATATAGATCTGAAATTTTCAATAATCCAGGTAAACAACATCCGGATATAATAAAGAGTATAAATAATTATATAAAAAATTCTATGCCTATAAGAACAAGTCCATTATCACAATATATAAGTCCTCAACAATTAAACGATATTAACAAAACTAATATGGAGCCAGAAAAAGCATTAAAAATAATTCAAGAATTAACTGAAAATAGTGATTTAATAGAAGTTATGAAAGCATATAAAGCTATTGAAAGATTACCATCTAGTCAAGCATTGCCTATAGAAGGAATGGAAAAGACATCATTACCAATAGTAGATGCTATACCAATTTCTTTAGCACATGATAGAGTAATGGCGATAGTTCAAAAATATTTATATGATAAATATAAAAAACCTGAAAATAAAAAATTTGCAATGAGTCAAGTAATAAAAAAAGAATGTTCACATAATGTATCATCTGATGCATTATTAACAAATTTAGAACAAGATATATTAACTGATAAAGATATTCTAGATTTTGAAAATGAAGTTAGAAATATTGTTATGGGAAAAAATAATATAACAGATGTAAATGACCCACGTATACAAATGCTTATTGAAGAACATATGAGAAATATACCACAATTAACAAATAGTGATTTAGATGATAATCCTCCTTTTGATAGTATTGATAGTATAAGTGACAGATTACAAAAAATAACACTAGAAAAAGATAAAACCAAAGTAGAAAAAGATAAAACCAAAGTAGAAAAAGATAGTAGTCTTAAAAATTTAAGACATGATAGTAGATCAATGTCTAAATCCAGATCTAGATCTATTTCCAGCTCTAGATCAAGGTCTAAAGGACGAGGTATAGCTAGTGGTTTAATGAAAAAAATAACAACACGCAAAATGCCTAAAGTTAGAATACCATTATATAGAAGAAAAAGATCTAAGAGTAAGTCTAGCTCTATTAAACAAAAAGCTGGATTAAAGATGAAAAATAAAACTACACGAAAAAATAAACATTAATCGCTATTTCCAGAATACTTAAATACACGACTATTTGTAGCTAAACTACCAAAATCTAATGGGTCAACACGTTTAATATTAGGACTATTAAAAATATAAAAGTAAACATCTTTTTTTCGCATATTAAGTCTTTTTGATAATGTTTTAGCAGATAAAGATTTTTTCTGATTTAATTCATCTTTAAAATAATTTTCAACTGGATTTTCAGCAAGAAATTTTGCACCCATATATAATTATATATAATATATATTAATGTTTAAATCAGTTCAAAAAATATTAAATATTTTTTATTGGAGTAGAAAATATTTAATCTATTTAACAGTTAGATGTTATAAAAATATGTACAATAATATCACCCTTTTTATCAATATCTAAAATATTTGTTGTATTTATCTGTGAAATTCCACAATCTTTTAATACAAATGTTTGGTATTTTTTTATATATAATTTTTCAATAGGTACATAATATTTATCTCCACAAAAATCTATTTCTATATTATTTTTATCGAATAGAGTAGATAATTCTATAAATACTTTATAATGAATATTATTGTCTTCATCTATTTGTATATTTTCGGGAACATTTGGTATACATTTGATAACAATATCATTATATATTAATTCGCGATGCCAAAGAGGTATATATATAGTTTCTCCATCATGTTCTAAACAGTAAACTTCATTGTTTTTTATATTTTCTAATGATGGGTTTAATATATATACATTTATCTTTTGTAATCTATTTTTAATAGTATTAACTATTGTTTCAAGTGATTCTTTACTTATATTAAATAGACGATAAAATATATTTATATAATTAGATAGTAGTAATAGTATAGGTTTTTCAAGTGTATTTATAATAGATAAAGTATATTCTAAACAATCATTTTTAAATATTTCTAACAATTTACTATCATTTGTAGATATAATATTGATTAGGTCAGAAATTAATTTAGAATATGTTATATCATTATAACAAGTTTCATTTCCATCGTCTTTATTGCAATAATCGTTTAAATAATTATATGCTTCAACTATTTGTGCAAAAATTTCATTTGCATTTTCATCTTTATTTTTATCAGGATGATACTGTAATGCTAAAAGGTGATAATTTTTTTTTAATTCACTATGGGTAAATTGTGGTTTTAAATTTAAAATATTACAAGCAATATTATAATTCATGAATTAACTTTACTAGATATAATACATAATTCTCTAAATGATAAATTGGTCTATAATTATTATTATAATATTTAAAAAATATATGTGTATTTTCTAATAAACTACTATTTATAATTTCTCTATTTTTTATATATTTGTTATTTATTAACATTTTAATAATATAAAATATGCATTCATGAATATTTAGATTATAGATTAAAATATCATATAATACTTTCCTTAAATCTGATTGATTTAAATCTTCATAATTAATAATTATATTAATTATGCTATCACAAATTTTCCTATGAGGTAACATTATATCTTCAAACTCTTGTGAATTTGGATCTATTAATGTTAATGACTTAAGATTATTTATAATATTACTATTTTTTATATTTCCCACATTAAATTCACGTTTATATTGTACTTTATTAAGTCTTTCATAATTTAAAATTTTAGAAACATTAATAATTGAATTTGGAATAAAAGATACTGCCTCTGTTAATAGTATAAATTTTATAATATAATTAGAGAATAATTCTTTTTGCATATAACTATAAAAAATTTCTAATAATTCATTATTGATTGTGTGAAAATTTTTACATAATATAATTCCCTTATTATCATTACTGCTTATTATATCAATAATATTATTGAATATATCATTCCATATTAATCGAGAATTACATCCTAATATTTCCATATCAATTTCAAAATGTATGTCGCTAATTTTAATATATATCTCTGCTTTTGTATTTTGTATTAATATTTTTTTACTATACTTGAGAGAAGTTTTACTATAATTCTTTATAATATTTAATGCTGATGTGTATTTACCACAGCCAGATGCACCATATAAAATAATATTAGGAAGATTTTCTATATTTTCATGAAAAGTACTACATAATTTTTTGTTTGTAGTATTTGTATTTATTAAACTATTACTTAAATAATCAGTAAAATTTTGTTTTATTTTATTATCAATCATAAAATCCTTAAAAAAAACTATAATATTATTTTTAAATAATATTAAGTAGTGTTATATAAATAGAAATAAATAGAAATAAATACAAATAAATATAAGATAATTAATCTCTATTTTCTAATTCCATATTTAATCGTCTAATCAATGGTGGAGGCACTAAATCTTCACTATCTATATTTGGAAATACTATAGATTTGTAAATATTATCATCTATATTTACCTCTTCACTTAGATTAAATAAATTATTACTAGAATTACTAGAGTTACTAGTAGAACTATTAATAGAATTATTAATAGAATTATTGTTAGAAGATTTAGAAAAATCCATTTTTTACTGGTGTATAATAGTATATAATATATTTTTATTCAATTTTTTTTTTATAATTATAAAAATTATTAGTTTTACTTACAATATTTTAAAATATATAAACATTATTGAAAGATAATGAATAATCTTTGCTATAAAGATCAACTAGATAGAACTATTTCTGCAATTGTCGAGATGAATACTCTAAATAAATCGATTAATAATGATGAAATTAATAATATATATAACAAATTATTTGAAAAAATAAATAATAAAAATACTAAAAAATACGAACAAAAAATAATTCTAATGTGGATAGACTATTTGACAGACAATATTAAAAATTTAAATAATATCATTTATGAATGTCAAGAATTTACCTCTATAATGGAAGCTAATACTGTGGAATCGAATAAAATATTAGATATATCAAATAATTAAAAAATTGAAATTATTTAAATGTATTTAATCATATTTAAATAGTTAATATTTCTAGATGACTACACTTGTAATTGTAGAATCTCCTGCAAAATGTAAAAAAATAGAAGGTTATCTAGGCAAAGGATATCAAGTAATGGCTAGTTATGGACATTTAACTACACTAAATGATCTTAAAAATATTGATATAGAGAATAACTTTAGACCGACATTCTCTGTAATAGAGAATAAAGCTCAGCAAATTGCTAGATTACAACGAGCAGTAAATTCGGCAAATAGAGTTATAATTGCTACAGACGATGATCGCGAAGGCGAAGCAATTGGCTGGCATATATGTCGTCTATTTATATTACCAATAGAGACAACTGAACGAATTATTTTTCATGAAGTCACTGAGCCGGCAATTAAGAAGGCTATACAAAATCCTACAATTCTTAACATCGATACTATAAATTCACAACAGGCGCGACAAATCCTAGATCTTATAGTAGGATATAAAATATCACCTGTTTTATGGAAAAATATAGTAACAAATACAAAAAATGCACTATCTGCTGGAAGATGTCAAACACCTGCATTAAGATTAGTATATGATAATTATTTAGATATAGAAGGGTCTCCTGGAAAGTCGAGTTATAATACTCGTGGTTATTTTACATCAAAAAATATTGAATTCTCTCTTAACAGAGATTTTGATAATCCTGAAAATGTAGAAAAATTCTTAGAAACATCTATAAATTTTAAACATGAAATGTCGCGTTTGCCAGAAAAAACTGTTTATAAACAACCACCTGAACCATTTATTACTAGTACTATCCAACAAATGGCAAATAATTTAATGCATATCTCTCCAAAAGAGACTATGAAACTATGTCAAAAGTTATATGAACAAGGATATATTACTTATATGCGAACAGATTGTAAAGTATATAGTAAAGACTTTATAGATACGGTTATTCCATATATTAATAATAATTATACGAGTAGACACATTCATCCTGCTATAGATAGATTGTGGGATAGAGAGAAAATGAAAGATTTTGGAGAAAAACGATTAACTAAGAAAAAAACTGGTAAAGAAGGTAAAACTGGTAAAGAAGGTAAAACTTGTAAAGAAGATAAAAGTGATGACCTAGCGCAAGAAGCTCATGAAGCTATACGACCAACAAAGATATCTGTATGTGAAATTCCAAAAGATGAAGAATTTACTAATAAAGAGCGTAAATTATATAAAATTATATGGACGAATACAATTCAAAGCTGTATGACAGACGCAGAATATAAGACATTTCAATTAAAAATTACGGCACCAGAAACTCTGTATTATCAATATACAACCGAAACATGTGTATTTAAAGGTTGGCAAGAAGTGGATTGGAAAGACACCTCCACTTATTTTGAATTTTTACAAACCATCAAAGAAGGCAATATTAATTATAAAAAAATAACAAGTAAGCAAACAATTAAAGATAAAAAGACACATTATACGGAAGCTCGATTAGTACAGCTTTTAGAAAATAATGGAATAGGTAGACCTTCTACATTTTCATCAATTGTAGATAAAATTTTAGAGAGAAATTATGTAAATGTTGAGAATATAGAGGGTAAAAAGATAAAGGTAAAAGATTTTATCCTAGAAGGCGATGAATTAACAGAATTAGAGGATGAGAGAGAGTTTGGAAATGAAAAAAAGAAACTTGTAATAAAACCAATCGGGATATTAGTAATGGAATTTTTATTAAAGAATTTTCCAGAAATATGTGAATATGAGTATACTAAAATAATGGAACAAGATTTAGATAAGATAGCAAAAGGTGAAACACAATATTATACTCTATGTAAAAGAGTTAATAGTTTAATAGACGATACTATAAAGTCTGGAGATTTAGACAAAAATAATAAAATATCGATTAAAATAGATGATCAACATACTTATATTATCGGTAAGAATGGACCTGTTATTAAACATACTATAGGCAAAGAGACAACATTTAAATCTATAAAACCTGAACTTATTAACAAAATAGATATAGATAGACTTAAACAGGGCGAATATCGATTAGATGATTTATTAGATAATGATAAAATAGCAAATAAAAGTATTTCAAAAAATTTTCTAGGAAAATATGAGAAACATGATGTATACATCAAAACAGGTAAATATGGTCCATATATTGAATGGAATGGAATTCGTAAATCCATGAATGCAATAGATAAACAATTTTGTGAAATAGATATAAAAGATGCAATAAATATTATAGAAAATAAGAATTCTAGTAATATTAATAGTGTAGTTCGAGAGATTAATAAAAATATGAATATTCGTAATGGTAAATATGGAGATTATTTATATTATAAAACTGACAGTATGAAAAAACCTCAATTTTTCAAAATTGTAACTTTTCCAGATGATTACAAAAAATGTAATTTAAATATTTTAAAAGATTGGATTAGAGAAAAATACAATATATAATAGATTATATATAATAGATAATAGATAATAGATAATTATATTTTAATTAAAATATATAATTATATATTATATGAATAACTCATCACCATATGAAGGAAAATCAGCATTTGGGCTTTTTACTAATAATAAATTAGAAATTTATTCATTTTATGCATTAGCAGTATTAGGGATACTTTTTAGAACATTTTTTAATCAAGAAAATGATATGACAGGAAATCATGGACCTGCAACTTCAACATTATGGGGCTATGGTATATCAAGTATAGCTCTATTTTGTATTTTATTTATTATGTATGGTATGGGAAAACGTGAAGTAATGGATATAAAAAATTTAAATCCAGATGTTAAAGATGGATTTTTTAGTAATATATTATATATTTTAGGTAGTGGTAATATTATATTTGTAACACTTATTGTATTTGCATTTATATTAACATTAAATTATTCATTTTATCAAAAAATAAATATAGGTATTATACCACTATCTTTTGATCATTTTAATAAAGTTTTTAACATACTTATGATAGTTCAATTTATAATTCTATTTCAATTTATAAATATTAGAATGTTTGGAGGTACTAAAAACAATCAAGTTTTAGGTGTTATAACATCATCGGCTTATTTCTTAACCACTATTAATGTAATTTTTGTAATAATTATGTATATACTTTTAAAATACTTTTCCACTGATGGTTAAAAAAATGATAAAAAATAATAGAAAAATTAAAATTGAAATATAGTTAACAAGTTACCTGTTATTACAATAAATATATAGTAATAGATTAAATTTATAACTATATATTAAATCTATAACTATATATTAAATCTATAGTTATTTATGATTACAGATCTATCGGAAGATCTTATTGAAATAGTGATTAAACAAATAGAGATAGATGATTATTATAGTCTAAAATTAGTAAATAAGCATTTTAGATTAATATTAAAGACTAAAAGATTTGATATTTTATATTATCATTTTTCCAAAGAAATGATAAAAAAAGTATTTAATCAAAATAGAATAAAATATTGTACAAATGCAAATTGTCCTAACAAGCTTCATTGTTCAAACATTGCTACTGTATTAACAGAAAAAGATCTTGATTACAATAGTATGATGGAATATAGAGATATTTTATTAAGTCTCGGGAGAAAAAATAATGATAATACAGTTATTAGATTTGATAAAACAATTTCATATCTATATAAATTAAATAGTATGCAAGTACCTTATTGTGAAGACTGTTTATGTGAATATAAGCCAGAATTATTTAGCTACATTGACGAAAATATATTACTGTGTTAATATTACATATCAATAGTATTATTGAAACTGAGTATTTTATAACTTATTCCTATTGAATTCTCATTTTCCCATAAACCAGATATTTTTAGTATTACACTAGAAACATTATTGTTTAATTTTATATTTCCACTTCTAAATTGATCATTAATTTTTTGATATATTTTTTTATTATTATTATTAATTTTTCCTAATATATATTTTTCAATAGATTCAATAGTATCTATAGTAGAAACATTTGAATCTATATTATAATGTAAACGTCCATTTAGATATTTTGTGTCATTATAATCTATTTTAATATACAATCCATTTGATGTAAAAAGATTATTACTATATAATAATTTATGAAATAGTCCATGACTAATTAGAGTATTTTTTATAGGTGGCATAATAAATATATTTTTTATATCAAAATTATACAAATCTTCTGCTATCATATAAATGCTATTATTATATATTAACTAGTTTTTAACTTCTATATAATAATAGTATATTTAAGAATTAAATCTTACTTAGATAAGATTTTCTGTTTTCATGGAACGCATTAGCCTTGAAACACCAATTCCCCCACCACATCTCTCAAAGAAATCAAACTGTAAATATTCATCTAATTCTGCATTAGTTCTCTCTTCGCCAAATAGTTCATATAATTTATTTTTGTAAGCTCCATCCATAATTGTATTGAAGCACTCACGCATTTTTTCTTTATCAGTTTCCCTCTCAGCAGATCCAATTGTTTCATGACCACTTAAAATTACATCTACTTTATTAGATGTTCCTTCATCGTTTCTTTTCATATTCCAAAATGGACTTGTGTGTTCTGGGAAATGTGTAATAAAATAAGTAGGTGTTTCATTATATAATTGCATTTCGTGATGATTTTCTAATTCATCAACAGAAAATCTAGTTGAAATAGAATCATATTTTTCTTTCTTAACTCTATTAATATCATAACCTAGATGTTCTAGAAGATCTACTTCCATCTCCATTAATTTATCAATACCACCTCTCATTTCAAATTCAAAAAGTGGGAAGATTAAATCATGTCTGCCATCTACAGGATTTTTTTCATTTCTGTAACTGGTTGTTAAACAAAAATAACCTTGTACATCACTGTCAGTACCATGTTTTAATAATTCGTATTCTAACCACATCTGGCCAGTTTGAGGTAGAGGCCATACACAATCACCATATTTAAATGTTTCAACATTAAATGGATCTTCGCATGCAGCTAGAATACTTAATCTATTTTGAGTACAAACTTCAATGAAATTTCTATTTAGAAAAAATTCTCTTAATTTTTTTACTACAGCATTATATTCTTTGCTATTTAGAATGAGCTTACTATCGTAAGCTGAATATGATGTTTCAATACCAACAGATGTTGTTGTTGTTGTCGTTGTTGAATTCGCTAAAGTTTCCGCCATTTTTATATAAAAATATAAAAATCTTTATATATTTTTAATAAATAATATTTAATATATATATATGAGTGGAATACAACAAATGGTATCGGCTGTAGCTGGAACAAGAGGTTACAAATGTGTAGATGGCAAAGGTCATTTAGATAATTGTAAAGATCCTGCTGGTGTTTGTGAAACAAATTCTATATGTAGATTTGTAGATGAAATAAAACGACGTGGGAAATTAGATAAGAAAATAGTTTCTTATATAGAATCAAATAATATAGAAAATGGTATAAATAATAAAAATGGTATTGAATTAGTATTTAATTTAAATTACGATATAGAATCTGGAAATAGAGTAACTTTAGATTTAATATCTCCAACGGTTTATGAATTTGATATACATAAATATAAATATAATAAAATTTTACAATTACTCGATGATACGCTTATGAATTATGCTGATCAGCAAAAAGAATATAATGTTCAAAATCCATTCCAAGCATATAATGTAATTAGTGAAATAGTATATAATAATAAGAAAAGATTTAAAAAATTAAGAAAAGCTCTTGCTGTTAAAATGGAAACTATTCTTCCTAACAGCATGTATGAATATATGAAATTAATACTAAAAAATGGTACTCAAACTAACATTCAACAGACACTAACTATAGAAAATATTAATAAAGATGACATTTATACTATTGTTAAAAATTATATAGATAATATAAAACGTGCTTTAAGAAGAGAATATGCGTCAAGAACAAGACATATTTTTCCTACTTTAAGCAGGCATTTTATAGCTGATTTACCAAAACCTAATCCTATACATGAAATTAAAATGCCAAGTAGTTACGATGGAGGTATAAAAAAACATGGAAAGAGTAAAAAACACGCAAAGAGTAAAAAACATGGAAAGCTTAAAAAAAGTAGAAAGGTAAAAAACAGTAAAAAAGTAAAAAAAAGTAGAAGATATAGAAAGAAATATTAGAGAGATATTATACTAATATGTTATCAATCTGTAATTCGCGATTTCTCACAATTCTCAATTAATTTTTTATATTCAGAATATGATACCTTTTTGATTTTATTGTTTTTTTTTAGAGAACTATCATTCGAATTATTGGAATTTGATTTTGTATCGATTTTTTTTTCACGTCTTAAAGCACTATCAACATAAATTTTTTTTAATAGTTCTCCTACTAAATAAGATCCTTCATTTTGATCTAATTCTCCATCTTCTATTTTTTTAAGTGTTTTTAAAAAAAAGTCTAATATATTTAAATCAATTATGTCTTTTTTTATTTTATTATACAAATCTGTATAATTATTAAATAAAAAACTACATTCTTTAATACACATATTGTCAAATTCTTCAACACTATTTTTTTCTAAATCTTTATATTTATTTTTAATATAGATTAAATGATTTACATCAGTTTTAATTAAAGCACTATGCTTTATTTTTTTTATATTATCAGTGTTATCTTGTATATTATTTTCTTTCATTAGATTTTGTAAATGTAGTCTTTGATCACTAGTTAATATTTTAGACATTTATAAAATAATAAATATTATATTTAATCTTTTTTAACATATTAATATAATATTATACTAATTACAATAATTATATAATATTAATTACAATAATTATATAATATTAATTACAATAATTATATAATATTTATTATATTATTATTATCTATTAATAATATAAATGAAAAAAAAATTATATTTTTTACACTGTAAAAACAATGTAATAACACTGATAGCTATGTTACTAGCAT
>LUMC01000122.1_pt1 | contig 18748 bp, 15 predicted proteins | sample 729671 | NCBI WGS metagenome assembly LUMC01 (sample SAMN03860273, study PRJNA289734) | marine metagenome | biome: seawater column; feature: ocean; material: water; isolation source: Red Sea water column Station 91 - depth 10m | place: Saudi Arabia: Red Sea | collected 2011-10-15 | depth 10 m | reverse complement strand
GCTATTAAATTTTTGATAATCATAAATATTATAATCATCAAAAACATCTTTAAACTGGTTTAATGGATGATCTGAAATAAAAAAACCTACTGCTTCAAATTCTTTGGACAATCTTTCCTCAAACTTCCAGTCATCGATATTAGTAGTTATCTCATCTTCTTCATTTACATTTTCACCAAATAGATCTATTTGATTAGCAGATTTATTTTCAAAAATGTTTTTGGATTTTGTAATAAAGTTGGGAATGGAATTAAATAGAGATTGTCTATTAATATTTAAATTATCAAAAGCCCCTGCTTTAACAAGTCCCTCTAGTTGCAATTTGTTAATATCTTTTGGATTTACACGATTTAAAAAATCTTTAATTGATTTAAATGGTCCATTACTTATTCTTTCTTGAACTATGTTAGAGACAGCTTCATACCCCACAGCTTTAATACCACCTAAAGCATAATAAAATTTCTCATTTTCGGCTCTAAAATCTGCGAAACATTGATTTATATCAGGTCTAACAATTTCAATATTCAATCTTTTAAGCTCTTCATAAAATTCACTAAGTTTATTTTGATTAGATATATCCATAGTCATCGAGGCAGCAATAAATTCTTTTGGATAATAAGTTTTCAAATATGCTGTTTGATAAGATATAATTGCATATGCAGCAGCATGACTTTTATTGAAACCATATTCCGCAAATGGTTCTATTTTCAAAAAAATTCCAGCTGCCACCTCTTTACTAATTCCATTTTTGACAGCCCCTGCAATAAAATTTTGTTTTTGTTTTTCAAGCTCAGATCTTTTTTTCTTTCCCATCGCTCTTCTTAAAATATCTGCTTGACCAGCAGTAAAACCTGACAATTTCTGTGCAATTTGCATTACCTGTTCTTGATATATAATTACCCCATAGGTTGGTTTTAAAATATCTTCTAATAAAGGGTGTAAATAATCTGGCTCTTGTTTGCCATGCTTACAATCATTATAAGTTGGTATATTGCTCATAGGACCTGGTCTATATAAAGCAACTAATGCAATAATATCCTCAATATGATTTGGCTTCATTTGAGTTAACGCTTCTCTCATTCCAGAACTTTCAATTTGAAATAAGCCAACTGTATTACCTGAAGATAACATTTCAAAAACTTTTTTATCTTCGTAATTAATATTCTCAATATTAAAATCTTTTTCTTTTTTTTTTATTAATTTTTGAGTGTTATTAATTACTGTTAATGTTTTTAATCCTAAAAAATCAAATTTAATTAATCCAGCATCCTCAGCTGAATACATATCGAATTGAGTTGAGGGAAGTAATAGATCTGTCGATGCATCTTTATATAAAGGAACAACTTCCTGTAATTTTCTATCAGCTATAACAACACCTGCTGCGTGAGTTGCAACATTTCTATTCAATCCCTCTAGTTTTAATGAGAGTTCTGTAAGTTTTTTAACTCTTGGATCATCTTTAATTAATTTTTGAAGTCTTGGTTCTCCAGCAATACATTCTGTTAAATTTTGAGGTCTTGATGGATCAAAAGGTATCATTTTGGATATACTATCAACAAAACCATAGGATAACCCTAACACTCTTCCAACATCTCTAATAACCATTCTGGCTTTTAATTTCCCAAAAGTAATTATATGAGCAACACTATCCTTATACTTTTCAGTCAAATATTCAAAAACTAGGTCTCTTTTCTCCTCACAAAAATCTATATCAAAGTCTGGCATTGAAATACGATCGGGATTTAAAAATCTTTCAAAAATAAGATTAAATTTTATTGGGTCAACATCTGTAATTAAAAGACACCATGCTACTAAAGAACCTGCACCAGATCCCCTTCCAGGCCCTACTGGGATATCATTTTTTTTTGCCCATATAATATAATCAGAAACAATTAAGAAATAACTGGAATATTTCATTTGTATAATAATATCTAGTTCATGATCTAATCTATCTTTGTAAAGTAAAAATTTTTCATTTTTAGAAAGATCTTCACCCTGAATTTTAAAAATATTTTTAAATTTTTCTTTTAATCCATTCAAAGAATTTTTTTTTAATATCTCATCTGCATTTCCACCTTTATCTGAACTAATGTCAGGTAATATGGGTTTTGAAAAATGTGGTCGAAAATTACAACGATACGGAAAATTATAGTTATTTTCTAACGCTTCAGGTAAATCAGAAAATAATTCTGACATCTCAGTATTATCTTTAAGATAGTGTTGATTTGAGTATTTAATTCTATTTTTCTCATTTACGTAAGTTTTGTTTTTAATACAAATTAATGCATCATGAGCCTCATACATGTCTTTGTTTGAGTAAAAAACTTCATTAGTGGCTATTATTGATATTTCTAAATTTAAAGATTGTGACAGATTAAACTTTTCAAATGAAATTTCATTTTGATCTCCATGACGTTGAATTTCTATATAAAATTTATCACCATATTTTTGTTTGAGTTTAGAGTATAATTTTTCAATTTCTGAAAATTTTCCTTTATTGAATAATTGACCAACTAATCCATTTATTGTTCCTGAAAAAATTGCAACTCCTTCATTATTCTCTAACAATTCATCAAAATTTAAATGTGGATCCGAGGTTCCATCATTATTAAGATATGATAATGAAGATAGTTCAATTATTCTTTTATATCCAATTTCATTCAATGCGAATAATGGCAATAAACCAATAGTATCATCTAATTTAAAATTGATCTGAGTACCAATAATTGGTTGGGTTCCAACTTTAGATATTTTTTCGGCAAATTCTAGGGCACCACATAAATTCGATGTATCACATAAAGCTAGAGATCTAATTTTCTTTTCTTTAGATATTTCTTTTAAGTCATCAATTTTAATTGCTCCTTCACATATTGAAAATTGAGAGTGTATTTTTAGATGATTAAAGTTTTGAATTTGAGACTCAGCCATTAATGGTTTTTATATTACCATCAACTATTTCCAATAAGCAATCCGACTTATTAGCAAAAAATCTATTATGAGTTGCAAATATTATTATTCTATCAGGCTTTATCTGTTTTTTTAAAAGCTCAAAAATTCCTTTTGCAGTCTCAATATCTAAACTTCCAGTGGGCTCATCTGCAAGAATAATTTGTGGATTGTTTATCAAAGCTCTTGCAATCGATACCCTTTGTTTCTCACCTCCAGATAATTGTGAGGGGTAGTGATTTAATCTTTTTGCTAGACCAACTTTTTTGAGCATCATTTTTGATATATTTGAAGCGTCCTCTTTATTTTTACCACTTGCTAAACTAGCTAAGGTTAAGTTTTCTATTGCTGTGAAATCAGACAGAAGATTATCTTGTTGATAGATTATCCCGATTTTATTAGCTCTTAATAGATCATTTTTTTGAGAATTGTTTGGATCAATCTTTTTATTATCAATAATTATAGATCCTGAACTAGGTCGATCTATTAAGGACAATAAATTTAATAAAGTTGATTTACCTGAGCCTGAGGGTCCCATTAGAGAATAAATTTTTCCAGACTTAAATTTATATGAAATTTTTTTTAAAACATTTATCCTTTTTAAACTTAAAAAACTTTTATTAATGTTTGATAGCTGAATTAAATTACTCATATTTTAATGCTTTTATTGGATCTAGTTTGGCCGCCTTCATAGCTGGAAATATGGATACAATTATCGTTATAAAAATTGAACACAATGAAATAATAAAAATAGAAGATGGGTTTATTTCAGACGGCATTGTGCTAAGGAAATATATTTCTTCAGGAAATAAACTTATGTTAAAAACATCACTTAAAAATTTTCTAACATTTTCAACATACATAGAAAATGTAACCCCTAATATTATTCCAAACAATGTAGCAGATGTACCTATTATTACCCCAACTAAAAAAAATATCTTTATAATAGATTTATTTAATACACCAATAGATTTTAAAATAGCAATATCTCTAGTTTTATTTTTTACCAATATCGTCAAGCCTGAAATAATATTAAAAGCAGCAACAATAATTATGAGAGATAATATAATAAACATCACATTTCGTTCTACTTTTAAAGCTGAGAATAAAGAACTGTTAGTATCAGCCCAACTGTACACAAAATCATTAGGGAATATTTTTTGAACAATCTCTTTTTGATTTTCAATATTTTGAGGATCCTTTAAATAAACTTCTAATTTTCTATCATTTTTTGAGAGATTCATAAATTCATCAAGAGTATCAATATTAATAAATGCTACATTATTATCGAAATCTGCTAAGCCACTTTCAAACAATGAAACAATAGTAAAAGATTTTTTCTTTGGAATACTGCCAATAATTGTATCTACACCTGATGATGACATTATTGATACATCATCACCGAGCTTAAGATTCAATGTGAAACTTAACTCTTTCCCTAAAGAAATGTAGTTACCTGTTAAGTTACTTTTATTCCCAACAAATGTTTTATCTTTTATTATTTTAAGTTTAGGAAAATCTTTTCTTGAATAACCTCGCAAAATAATACCTTTGGAGGTGTCTTTTTTAATAATTATTGCTTCTCCTGAGTTGCTTAATATCATTTCACTCGCGATAAGATTGAGATTAGTATTCTTTAATTTATCAATTTGAATTTGATTTTCATAAGTATCAACAGTTATATGAGCATTAAAACCAACTATCTTATTTATTAATTCTGATCTAAATCCATTCATTACTGACATAACAATAATTAGGACTGCAACACCTAGGCTTATTCCAATAAATGAAAAGATAGATATAACATTTAAAAAGCCATCTTTTTTTCTAGCTTTTAAAAATCTAAATGTAATTTCTTTTTCTAAAGTTGAAATCAATTGTGAGCTTTTTGTTTATTAATAATCTTAATAATTTCTTTTAAATTAATTTTTTGAGTTTCTTTGTTTATTTCTTTAAATTCAAATAAATCACCTTCAGTTTGTTTTCCAATAATTATTTGATATGGAGCTCCAATTAAATTCATTTTTTTTATTTTTGAGGATAAGTTCTCATCAGTATCATCAATAATCGCATCGATATTATTTTGATTTAACTCAAGAGTTATTTTGTTTGCTTTATCGAGTGCAGATGTATCATTTTTATTAATCATAGGAATTATTGCAATATCATATGGTGCAACAGAAATTGGCCATTTCATGATTTCATTTTTTTCATCATATTTTGCCTCTATAATTGCTCCTACTAATCTTGAAACTCCTATTCCATAAGAACCCATTTTTACATAGTCTTTTTTACCCCCAGGTAAATCGACTGCTGCTTCCATTGGTTTGGAATATTTGTCTCCAAAATAAAAAATATGACCAACCTCTATACCTTTCGTTTTCAATCTATTTTTCTCTGAAACTTTTTCATTAAACTCATCTTCTTTAAATTTATCATCAGTAACTGAGTAAAATTTTTCATATTGATTTCTCAATTCAAGTAGGGATTTAACATCAAGTTTTGTTCCTTCAAAATTCAAGTCAAATATTCTTTTATCTGCATAAATTTTACTCTCTCCAGTTTCTGCTAGGATAATAAATTCATGAGAAAGATTTCCACCAATTGGTCCTGTATCGGCTGCCATTGGAATTGCTGTAAGATCTAATCTTTTAAAAGTTTTTAAATAAGATAAGAAAAATTTATTATAAGAAAACAATGCATCTTCATCTGTAACATCAAAAGAATATGCATCCTTCATGTAGAATTCCCGACATCGCATAATTCCAAATCTTGGTCTGATTTCATCTCTAAATTTCCATTGAATATGATAAAGAAGTTGAGGTAATGATTTATATGATTTTAGAGAAGATCTAAAAATATCAGTTACTAATTCCTCGTTTGTTGGTCCGTAAAGCATTTCTCGATCTTGACGATCTTTTATTCGTAACATTTCCTCACCATAATCCTCATAACGTCCACTCTCTTTCCAAATCTCGCTGGATTGTATTGTGGGCATTAGTATTTCTTGTGCACCTATTTTGTTTTGCTCTTCTCTGACAATTCTTTCAATTTTTTTCATTACTTTAAAACCAAGGGGCAACCAAGAGTATATGCCTGCTGAAGATTGTTTTATCATTCCAACTCTTAACATTAGCTGGTGAGACTTTATTTTTGCTTCTGAGGGGTTATTTTTTAAAATAGGAATAAAAGATTTAGAAATATGCATGTTAAATGATTATATTTCTTAAATTTAAATATTCAAATTTCATTAATAAATAAATGGCTATGAATATAATTGTTGTTATTCCAGTACAATAAAGGAATTTTTTTAACATTTTAGGATTTTCTGGTGAACCCGGATCTTCACCATCTACTTTAACTATTTTTTTCCTTTCAACATCTATTGGTAAAATTGCAAAAAAAACAATCCACCAGATAATAATGTAGATTATAGCTAAGCCAGTTGGACTCATTAAATCCTTACTAAATTAATATTAGTATATGGTCTTTTTCCTGTTTTTTCTTTTGTAAATTTTCTACAAGCAATTTTAAGAGCGTCAATTAAATTACTTTCTTGCTGTCTGTTTCCAAGTTTAAAGGATCTTGTTGTTTTTTCAATTTCGTCTTCTAACCCATAAAGAAATTCATCTTTTTCATAAATGGGCAAACCTCTAAATGTTGTGACAGGGTTATTGTGGATATTTCCTTTAGGTGTTATTAATATAGTGACTTCCAAATATCCATTGCTACTTAAATTTTTTCTATCTTTAATTGATTGAGAGTCCTCTTCTACACTCACATTTCCATCTAAGTACAATCTTCCGCTGGGTGCTTTATCATATACCTCTGGTGCTTCACCAGGGTATAGCTTGACTATATCACCATTTTCAACTTGAACCGGATGAGGTACTTGCATTTCTTTAGCAAAATTTATGTGTTCTATCATGTGTCTGTGCTCTCCATGAACAGGGATTACACATTTTGGTTTAACCCATTGATACATATCTTTAAGATCCTCACGATTTGGATGTCCAGAGACGTGTATAAATTCTGTTTCTTCTGAGATAACCTCAATTCCATCTTTGACTAACTGATTGTGTAATTTATATAGTTTTTTCTCATTTCCTGGAATTATCTTTGATGAAAAGATTACTGCATCACCTTTTTCAATAAAAACATCAGGATGTGTGTAATTTGATATCCTCATCATTGCACCCATTGGTTCACCTTGGCTTCCTGTGCACAAATAAACTATTTTTTCTCTAGCAAAATTTTTAGCTTCTCTTGGATCAATTGGATCAATGGTATTTTGTAAATATCCACATTGTCTTGCTGCCTTATAAATTCTATGCATAGATCTTCCAACTAGTGAAATTTGTCTTCCAGTTTGTTCAGCACAATAAAAGGCTGTCTCCATTCTAGCAACGTTTGAAGCAAACGATGTCACAATAATTCTTTTTTTTAATCGACCCATTATATTTAATAAATTTTTTCTTACATCTAACTCTGAGCCTGATCTGCCAGCACTAAAAACATTTGTAGAGTCACAAATCATTGCTAATACACCTTCATCACCTATTTCTTTTAATCTTTTCGCATTTATTTCGTCACCTATTAGGGGATTTGGGTCAACTTTCCAGTCACCAGTATGTAAAACCACACCTGCGGGAGTTTTAATTCTTAATCCATTGGGTTCTAAAATAGAATGGGTTAAAGTAATGTACTCGATTTCAAAATCTTCCAATAGCACATTTCCATTTAATTCAACTATCTGTAAATCTTTTGTTATATCGATGTGTTTTTCTTTAAATTTTTCCTTAATTAATACAGCGGTAAACGGAGTTGCGAAAATCTTACATTTTAATTTTGGCCATAAGTGAGCAATTGCTCCAATATGATCTTCGTGTGCGTGTGTTAATATTATTCCTAATAAATTATCTTTTCTTTCAACAATAAATCCAGGATCTGGATATATAAGATCAATGCCTGGTATTGTATCATCAGCAAAAGTTACTCCAATATCTACCATTATCCATTTATGATTTCCAGGCTCACCATAGCCAAAAAGATTCATGTTCATTCCAATTTCACCTGAACCTCCTAGTGGACAAAATAATAATTCTTTTTTCATTTATTTGATTAACTTAGCAATTTTAATTAATCCTTTAATTGTGATATCTTTATTTTGTATTACACGAGTCTTTAAAGATTTTCTAAACAAATCAGAGTAACCACCAGTAATTACAAGTTTGAAAGATTTTCTAGTTTCTTTCTTAATCAAATTAATAATATTGTCAATTAGTCCTATATAGCCCCAAAAAAAACCTGAACGGACTGCCGAAATTGTATTGTTGCCAACTATATTTCTTATCTTCTTTAAATCTATTTGGGGTATCAATGAGGCTTTGTCAGACAAAGTATCAAGCGATATTTTAACTCCAGGGGCTATTATGCCGCCTCTATAATATTTTTTTTCAACTACATCAAATGTGGTGGCAGTACCAAAATCTAAAATTATAAAATTATCTTTACCATTTTGTAGACTAATTGCATTAGCTAAACGATCTGAACCAGCCTGTTTATAATTAACTTTGATTTTAATTAATGAACTTAAATTAAGATTTTTAATTTCATAACATCTAATTTTAGTTTTTTTATGAAAATATTTTTTAATCAAATTAAAAGATTTTGGTACTACACTACAAAAAAGGATTTTCTCTACTTTTTTAATATCTTTAATTAAAAATTTAATTTTTTTGTCCAAATTTTTATTATTGATATTTTTTGAAATTAAACTTGTTCTTTTTAAAATTCTATCTTTTTTGTTGACTAAAAATATCTTTGTATCTGAATTTCCAATATCACCCAAAATATACATATAACTATTTATTTTTTTTATGTTTATAAATCTCTAAATTTTTTTCAAAAATTTTTTTCAATTGTATCTCAATATTTCTTTTTGAAATTTTTTTATTAATTAAATCATTTAAATTAGTAGTTGGATAGTTGCTAATTATAGGGTTTTTTATCAAATTAATTCCAATTCCAAGTATTAAAAATTTTTGATTTTGTTTATTTATTATCTCTTGGAGAATTCCACAAATTTTTTTTCCTTTAATTAACAAATCATTTGGTTTTTTATATACAATTCTTTTTTTGTAATATTTTGAAATTAGTTTTTTTACTAATATACAATTTAATTTTGTAATTTTAGTTAAATTTAAATCCATATTTTCTAAATTATAGAAAAAACTTACAAACAAATTTCCTTTAAATGAAATCCATTTTCTTCCGTACTGCCCACGTCCATTACTTTGGCTATCAGCAATTATCATTCCATAATTTAAATTGGAACTTTTAACCATTCTTATGGCTGTATCATTCGTACTTCTTAATTTTTTAAATCTTAAAATTCTGAATTTCATTAAATTATGTTAATTCTGGAAACTACCTCTATTAATTGGCTCGGAAATATGAAGTATATCAGAATTAACAATGTAGATGCTGTTAAAGAAAATTTTAACCAAAAACCATGATCAGTATCATATTTTTCTTTTTGCTCATCAAAATACATAATTTTAATTAACCTTAAATAATAAAAAGCTGCAACGACTGTTGATAATAAACCAACGATTGCTAAAAAATACATTGATTGTTCAATGACTGCTTTAAAAACATAAAACTTAGCAAAAAAACCAGCTAAAGGAGGAATCCCAGCTAGTGAAAATAAAATTATTAGTAATGATAACGCTAGCATTGGATGATTTTTAGATAAACCTGACAAATCATCTATTTTTTCGTAATAGTTATTGTCTCGTTTCAACATTAACAAGCATGAAAATAATCCTAAGTTCATTAGTATATATATAGTTATATAAATTACTGAACTTTGAATGCCATCATTAGTACCTGCCGCTACACCAGCTAGAGCGTAACCAACATGACCTATGGAGCTATATGCAACAAGTCTTTTCAAATTTGTTTGTCCTATGGCTGCAATGGCACCAAATAGCATTGATGCGATCGATAAAAAAATTAAAATCATTTGCCACTGATCAATCAGATTTAAAAATGGTACATATAAAAATCTTATAAATACTGTCAGTGCTGCTATTTTTGGAACCATTGTAAAAAATAATGTCACCGAAGTAGGTGAACCTTCATAAACATCTGGAGCCCACATATGAAAAGGAACAGCAGAAATCTTAAAGGCTAGTCCCACTAAAATAAATACGATACCAAATGTCAAAGCATACTCATTTGAATTTAATTGATCAGCTATTACATTAAAATTGGTAGAGCCAGTAAATCCATATATTAAAGAGCAACCATAGAGCAACAAACCGGAGGATAGAGCACTTAAAACAAAATATTTAAGTCCCGCTTCAGAAGATTTGATTTCATCTCTATTGAATGTAGCTAAAACATATAAGGCCAACGACTGAAGCTCAAGGCCCATATAAAATACAATTAAGTCATTAGAATTAATCATAACCATCATTCCTAATACAGAACTTAAAATTAATATTGGATACTCAATCTTAAAGATTTGAAAAGTTTTAAGATAGTTCGAAGAAATGATTAGGACTAAGAAAGCAGCTAATAAAGTGATTATCTTCATTAAAGAAGATAAATAATCAATAATAATACTATTATTAAATAATTTTGTTTCGTTAATACCAATTGTTTCATTAAAAGTAATAACAGCGGTTACAATCAAAACAGCTAAAGAAAGACTCTGAACAAGTCTTGAGCTATTTTTTTTAAAAACACCTAATATTAATAAAAACATTATCGACAAAGATAAAAATATTTCGGGTAATACTAATTGTAAATTTTCCATTATGTTTTACTTGCTAATTTAAAATTATATTGATCAATTAAATCTGAGATAGAAACCTCAATTGTGTTAATTAGAGGATCTGGATAAAATCCAAAAAATAGAGTTGGTACAGCTAAACAAGATAAAATAAATAACTCAGATCTATTTAAATCAAACATCTGTTTCAAATCTGTATTTATTAATTTCCCAAAAACTACTCTTTTATATAACCAAAGCATATATGCAGCACCAATAATTACCCCTAAGCTAGCAATCACAGCTACTAAAAAATTATCCTTAAATGCGCCCATCAAAATTAAAAACTCCCCAACAAAACCACTTGTTCCAGGTAGGCCTAGAGCTGCTAAAGTAAATAACATAAACAAAATAGAATATTTTGGAATAATACTCACGATTCCACCATAGGTATTTATAAGTCTTGAATGCATTCTGTCATAAACAACACCTACACATAAAAAAAGTGCTGCAGAAACTAGTCCATGACTGATCATCTGAATAATACTTCCCTCAATACCTTGTTGCTGAATAGTAAAAATTCCTAAAGTAACATAACCCATATGGGCAACTGATGAATAAGCAATTAGCTTTTTCATATCTTCCTGCATTAAAGCTATGAAAGAAGTAAAAATAATCGCAATTACACTGAGTGTGTAAATCAATGGGGTGAAGATTTCTGATGCTGCCGGAAATAATCCAAGAGAAAATCTTATAAAACCATAACCTGCCATTTTTAATAATATAGCTGCTAATAAAACAGATCCTGCTGTTGGTGCTTCAACATGAGCATCTGGTAACCATGTATGAACTGGCCACATAGGAGTTTTAACTGCAAAAGAGCTAAAAAAAGCTAACCATAAAAACATGGGAATTAAACCTGCCTCAAAAAATAAATAAAAAATAACAAGGTCTAAAGAGCAGAATACACCGATCATAAAAGACTCCATGATAAGTACAGCTATCAAAAATTCACTTAGTCTCTCTTTGATTGAATTATTTACCGATACAATACAAAGGGGTGTAATAAATGTTGTGAGTAAAATAAACAAAATTGAAATACCATCAACACCTACCTTGTAATTTATTAAATCTTTAATCCAAATTCTTTCCTCAACAAATTGAAACTCAGAAGTTGTTGGATCAAATAATATCCATAGATAAATTGATAAAAAAAAATTTACTGCTGAAGTAAATAAAGCAACATATTTTCCAGTAAAATTATTTTTTTTATCACTTTTGGTAAAAAATAAGAATAAAGCTCCAATTGATGGTAATAAAATCAAAGAGGAAAGAATAGGAAAGTTCATTATTTTACAATTAAGAATGTTAATAAAGCAGAAAAACCAAGTAACATTACAAAAGCATATTGATATATGTATCCACTTTGAAATTTATTAGCTTTTACTGAAAATTTTTTGATCATCGACGAAATACCGTCTGGACCAAACCCATCGATAATTTTCAAATCAAAGAACTTCCATAAAAATAAACCTAATTTTTTTGATGGTTTAACAAATAAAACATCATAAAGTTCATCAAAATACCATTTATTTAACAAAAACTGATAAAGCGGTTTATTTATACTAGCTAATCGTTCAGGTAAATTTCTATTTTTAAGGAATAAATAATATGCTAGTGGAATAGATAATATTACCAAAGTTGGAGTAAGTAATAAAAACCATAGTGGTGGGTGATCAGTACTTAATGGTTTTAGAAAAAATATTGAGTCACGCCAAAAATTATTTAGACCTTCATAACCGATAAATAATTCTTTAAATAAAAATCCTGCAAATATTGCACCAATTGATAATAAAACTAGAGGTATCAACATCACGATAGGAGACTCGTGCGTCTCATCTATCTTAATCTCTTTATTATTATACTCACCATGAAAAGTTTTAAAAATTAATCTCCAAGAATAAATTGATGTAAGAAATGCTGTAAAAATACCTATACCAGCAGCATAATAACCTGTTGTATTTCCTCTCAAATAAGCAAATTCAATTATTGCATCTTTAGAATAAAAACCTGACAAAAATGGAAACCCCGTTAAAGCTAGCGTTCCTATAATCATTAGTGAATAAGTGTATGGAAGTTTTCTCCACACTCCACCCATATTATTTATATTTTGTTCATCTTTAAAAGCATGAATAACTGAACCAGATCCTAAAAATAATAGTGCTTTAAAAAACGCGTGAGTGAATAAATGAAACATTGCAACATTATATGCTCCCACGCCAGTGGCAAAAAACATGTAACCTAATTGGCTACAAGTAGAATACGCAATTATTTTTTTAATATCATTTTGTACCAGTGCTACTGTTGCAGCAAAGAATGCAGTACTCATACCAACAATTGTAATGATATTTAAAGCTAAATCAGAGTATTCATAAATTGGTGAACACCTTACAACTAGAAAAACTCCTGCTGTTACCATAGTGGCGGCATGAATTAGAGCAGAAACAGGTGTTGGCCCTTCCATAGCGTCTGGTAACCAAGTATGAAGTAAAATTTGTGCTGATTTACCCATTGCACCAATGAATAAAAGTAAGCAAATCAAATCTACAGCATTAAATGTGATACCTAAAAATACCAAATCTTTATCTGTAATGTTTGGAATTTTAGCAAAAACCTCAGAATAATTTACTGTTCCAAATAAATAAAAAATTAAAAATATCCCGAGAGCAAACCCGAAATCACCCACTCTATTTACTACAAATGCTTTAATTGCAGCTTTGTTTGCTGACTCTTTTTTAAACCAAAATCCTATTAAAAAATACGAACATAAGCCTACACCTTCCCAACCAAAAAATAATTGAATGAAATTATCTGCAGTAACTAACATCAGCATTGCAAATGTAAATAAAGATAAGTAAGCCATAAATCTTGGTTTGTGCGGGTCGTGAGACATGTAACCGATTGAATAAATATGAACTAAGGCAGAAACTGATGTAACAACAACTAACATCACAGCAGATAATGAATCAATTTTCATTGACCAATTTACTTCAAGCGATCCAGAGCTAATCCATGTCGCTATTATGATGTTCTCTTGATATTGATTAACAACAACCTCATACAAAACGAGGACAGAAAAAATTGCTGAAATAGATACCAATAGGCTGGTAATTATTTCTGAACTTCTATCTCCTATCAATTTTCCAAAAAATCCTGAAATAATTGAGGCAATTAATGGTAATGCTATAATTGAAATTTCCATTTTAACCTTTTAGTTTATCTATCTCCTCTACTCGAATAGTTCCAGAGTTTCTAAAATAAACAACTATGATCGCAAGACCAATTGCAGCCTCAGCTGCAGCAACAGTTAGTATAAAGAGGGTAAACACTTGACCAGAAAGATCTCCTAAATAAATTGAAAAAGATACTAAATTAATATTTACAGCTAATAAGATAAGTTCAATACTCATCAAGATTACAATAATATTTTTTCTATTAAGAAATATACCAATTATTCCAATACTAAAAATAACAGCACCTAAAGTTAAATAGTGACCTAAACCTATATCAATCATCTATTTTTACTCCTTTATTAGATGCAACTTCAAGTACTTCCACACCTTCAGTCCTTTCTCTAGATATTTGTTTTAAATAACTTTGTTTTTTAACACCCTCTCTTTGTCTAAAAGTAAGGACTATTGCACCTATCATAGCAATCAAAAGTATCATCCCACTAATTTGAAACACATGTATATAATCAGTGTATAAAACCTGACCTAATGAATGAGTGTTACTAACCCCGTTTTCTAGTGATGATTTTGCAGAATTAAATAAATCAGGCTTATATTTCCATCCACCTATTACAATAATTAATTCAAAAAAAATTATTACACTTATTAATAATCCTATAGGAATATGTCTTGAGCTATCTTTTGAAACAAACCACTGATTTTTTTGTTGAGCAACATTAAGCATCATTACAACAAACAAAAATAGCACTGCAACTGCACCAACATAAACTATCAACATAATCATCCCCAAAAATTCGGCACCAATCATTATGAAGAGGCAAGATATACTTATAAAATCAAGAATTAAAAAAAAAACTGAATGAACTGTGTTTTTAGAAACAGTTACCATTATGGCAGAAACAACTGCAATGACAGAAAAGACATAAAAAAATATTGCATGTGCAATCATAAATTATCTGTATGGATTGTCTGATTTAATATTTGCCGCTAAAACATTTTCCCATCTATCTCCGTTATCTAGGAGCTTTTCTTTTGTATAATAGAGTTCTTCACGAGTTTCAGTTGAAAATTCAAAATTTGGTCCTTGTACAATTGCATCTACAGGACAAGACTCTTCACATAATCCACAATAAATACATTTCATCATATCAATATCATAGCGTGTAGTTTTTCTGCTTCCATCAGCTCTTTCGGCAGATTCAATTGTAATTGCTTGAGCAGGGCAGACAGCTTCACACAATTTACAAGCTATACATCTTTCTTCTCCATTAGGATATCTTCTCAATGCGTGTTCACCTCTATATCTTGGACTAATTTTGCCTTTTTCAAATGGATAATTTATTGTTTTTTTTGATTTGAAAAGTTCCTTAACAGCAATAAAAAGCCCACTGATAAAATCGGTCATTAATATTGTTTTAAAAAATCTTGATATTTTCATTTATATTGTAGGTAAAAGATTAAAGTAAAAAAGATAACTTGCTGTCAAAACAACATAAGTTAAAGATAATGGTAAAAATATTTTCCAACCTAGTCTCATTAGTTGATCATATCTATATCTTGGAACAATCGCTTTGACCAACGCAAAAAGAATAAATAAAAATAAAATTTTGAAAATTAACCAAAGAGCGCCAGGTATTAAATTAAAAGGATAAAGATCAATTGGAGATAACCAGCCTCCTAAAAATAAAATTGACCCTAGTGCACACATTAACAAAATATTTGCATACTCTCCCAACCAAAACATTGCATACATCATCCCAGAATATTCTGTTTGGTAACCCGCAACTAATTCAGCCTCTGCTTCTGGTAAATCAAAAGGTGGTCTATTTGTTTCAGCTAAAGCTGATATAAAAAAAATTACAAACATTGGAAATAATGGTATTACAAACCACATTTCTTTTTGAGCAACTACAATATCATTCAAGTTTAGAGATCCAACGCATAATAAGACATTAATTATAATGATACCAATCGATACTTCATAAGATACCATTTGTGCAGCAGATCTAATTGCTCCTAAAAAAGGATATTTTGAATTCGATGCCCATCCACCCATTATTATCCCATACACACCCAATGATGAGACAGCAAAAATATATAAAATTCCAACATTTATATCTGCTAATACTTGTTCAACTCCAAAAGGAATTACAGCCCATGCTATTAGAGCTAGAGTCATTGTTATTATTGGAGCAAGAATAAAAATTACTTTGTTTGAACTAGCAGGTATTATAATTTCCTTGAAAATATATTTTAGGGCATCTGCTAGGGATTGTAATAAGCCAAATGGACCAACAACATTTGGACCTTGTCTTTTTTGAACAAAAGCCCAAACTCTTCGATCTAACCATACGATCATAGCAACTGAAACTAAAACAGGCACTAATAAAAATAAAATTTTGTAACTTTCTTGAAAAATAATATTTAAGTATTCCATGAATTAACCTTCTGTCCCTGTTTTTTTTAAATCAATTTTTGCGTTATTACATTCAAGCATAGTTTTTGATGAACGTGCAATTACATTAGAAAAATAGTAGTCTTTATAATCAACTTTTAAAGATTCATCATTAAAATTGCTTTCATTAAATTCATAATCTAATTCTGAAGTTTGCTGATCTTTATTCATTTTTAAATAGTTAAACATACTACTTTCGAGTTCATCTTTATCATTAAAAAGTTTTCTATTATTCATAATCTCAGCGAGATCATTTATAATTTGCCAGTCCTCTTTTGCATCACCTGGGGGGTAAGATGCTTTATAAGCTTTTTGTAATTTACCTTCCAAGTTAGTGTAATGTCCAGATTGTTCAGTATAAGCAGCACCTGGTAAAATTATATCTGCAATTTCTGCACCTCTATCTCCATGACTTCCTTGATAGATAATAAATTCATCTTTCTTTTTAAAATCTAAATTATCTTGGCCAAGTAAAAAAATAATTTCAGATTTATTTTCATGAAGTTCATCTAGAATTTTATTACTTTTATCAATGATATCTAAATCTAGATTTCCAACTGTAGATGCATCCCCTGATAATATGTTAATTGGGTTCCAATCATCATTCAATTTATTATTCTTGGATAAAAATTTTTTGGATAAACTAAATAAATGACTTGCTGATTTAATTTTAAAAAACTTCAAATCTAGGGTTTGTGCCTATCAACAAAATCAAATCTGCTTCTTCAATTCCATTTATCGATGAATTGAATAAATAATTTTCTCTTTTGGAATTGTTGATAAATCTTTTTGTAGATCTAAAATCATATTTTTTCGTGTCAATTGTTCTTTCTAAAAATTCTTTGAAAATAAAACTTGTCTCCATATTTGTTAGATCACCAACAAATCCGCAAATTTTATCTTTATTTGCATTTTCTATTTTTGATTTGATGATTTTGTAAACCTCATCCCAAGAGGCTTTTTCAAATTTATTATTATACTTTATATACGGAGTGTCTAATCTTTGATTTAATAATCCATCACAAGCATATCTTGTTTTATCTGAAATCCACTCTTCATTTATATCTTCATTTATAACAGGTAAAACTCTTTTCACTTCCCAATCATAGGTATCAACTCGAATATTAGAACCAACCGCATCCATTACATCTATTGTCTGCGTTTTTTTTAATTCCCATGGTCTTGCTTCAAAAACATAAGGCTTAGATGTTAGAGCTCCTACTGGACAAAGATCAATTACGTTTCCTGATAGTTCTGATTGAACTGATTGCTCTAAATATGTAGTAATTTGCATATCCTCACCCCTTCCAATTGCACCTAATTCAGGAACTCCAGCTATCTCGGTTGCAAATCTCACACACCTTGTACAATGAATACATCTTGTCATTTGAGTTTTGATCAGTGGACCCATATTTTTCTCAGGCACTGCTCTTTTGTTTTCTTTAAATCTTGACTTGTCTATTCCATAAAACATCGATTGATCTTGAAGATCACATTCCCCACCCTGATCACATACTGGACAATCCAACGGATGATTTGCTAATAAAAACTCCATCACACCTTTCCTTGATTTCTCTATTTTTGGAGTATTAGTTTTTATAACCATTCCATCTGCTGCGGGCATTGCACATGAGGCTATTGGTTTTGGAGATTTTTCCATTTCAACTAAACACATTCTGCAGTTACCAGCTATTGATAATTTTTCGTGATAACAAAATCTTGGTATTTCTGCGCCTGCTTTTTCACAAGCCTGAAGAACAGTCAACCCTTCCTCAACCTCTACTTCAATATCGTTAACTTTTAATTTAAGCATTTTTATCCAATAAGTGTTGATCTACTAAATAAGGAATATTTTTATTTTCTTTTACAATTGGATCAAATTTATTTCTTTTTTTAATTTCATCTTTGAAATGTCTTAATAAACCTTGAACTGGCCAAGAAGAACCCTCGCCAAATGCACAAATCGTATGACCTTCTATTTGTTTTGTAACATCACCCAACATGTCTATCTCATCTTTGGACGCTTCTCCTTTTGCCATTCTTTCAAGCATTCTCCACATCCAGCCCGAACCTTCTCTACAAGGTGTGCATTGGCCACAACTTTCATGTTTGTAAAATCTCGCTATTCGAGCCATACATTTTATAATGTCTTGATCTTTATTAATCACAACTACACCAGCTGTACCTAATCCACTTTTTTCAGCCATTAATGAGTCGAAGTCCATAGTCAAAGTCTCACATTTATCTTTTGGTATTAATGGCATTGATGATCCACCAGGTATGACAGCTTGTAAATTATCCCAGCAACCTATGACA